>JAEEGI010010735.1_pt1 | contig 19858 bp, 22 predicted proteins | sample 8958751 | NCBI WGS metagenome assembly JAEEGI01 (sample SAMN16246545, study PRJNA631951) | gut metagenome | biome: gut microbiome; feature: rumen; material: KS-attached | host: Bos | place: Iran: Karaj | collected 2018-10 | reverse complement strand
TGCGACCATTCACCACATCGCTGTTACCCACATCCAGCCCACCATTCATTAGCAGATGCTGATTGAATGGCCTAGAAAACTCGGCGCGGAAATACACTTTACGCATCTTGGCCCAACCTGTGACGACGCGGTAGCCTTCGATGGTGTGGTCATCGACGAGGCGAATCTGTGCCTGAATCACATCGTAAGTGCGGCGTTTGGAGTAATAAGCCTCGCCACGGAAGGTGCCACGATCGAGGTCGAGGACGACGCTCTGCGGCTGGCCATCGGGGAAGGTATAACGATGGATGCCCGTTCGCGTGGTGGCCGAGAGCTCCACATTCACACCACTCTCCTGCAACAACACCTGATAATATCCCGGACGAGCAGATTCTTTGTTATGGCTATAATGTTGCCCGAAGTCGGCGACCTTCAACTGCTCTGGCGTCACTGCGCTACACAAAGGCATCAGACTCACATCGATGAGGTCGGTGCAGCCCGTGCCACTGAGGTGGGTATGGGTGAAACCGTAAATGATGTCTTTATTGTAGTCATAACCCGAGCAAGGGTCCCAGGTGACCATCAGCTCAGTCTCGGGACTCAGTTGCACCATACCTTGCGGCATCGTGGCGCCAGGGAAGGTGCTGCCACTGAGGGCGCCCGTCTCGTCGGTCTGCGTGCCAATAAAAGGGTTCACATATTGGGTATAGTCATTGGCGGTTTGGGCGCAAAGGAAGAGGGGCAACAGAAGAAGGGTTGCTAAGAGAGAAGAGTGTTTTGCTTTCATTTTCTGTTTCATTAGTAAACCACTATGTTAATTAATTGTTTTACAAATAGATAAAGTTTGAATTGATAGTTTTAACCATCGCGGGTGGTACATCACAGTCTTTTGCCATTTCTGACCAACGAGAGGCCGTTTCACACACCTCGTCAATAATGAACATGGCTTCCTTAATGTTATTAAGTGTGGCAAAAGCCAGCAAGTCTTTCCTTGTGATGTCATCGAACTTTCCGTTAATTGACATCTGATGCGTGGAAGTCCAGCCTCCTTGGGGATTATAGGCATAACCCATGTCATAGGCAGGTGACAAGCGCCAAATGCCATCCTCACCCATTAAGAAAGAAATGTTCTTGGTATGATCATCCTGATTGCGGACCACCACATTGAACACCATACGGCGGAACATTTCCTTGGCCGCAGAATAGGGCAATCGCAGTGCACGCATCACATTGAAAGCCTGTTCATAGGAATAGGCTCGACGAAGCCGGAAGTCATAATGGGCCATGCCGCAAAGCGTCTGCATGTGTATTTTCTTTCCATCCTCACGGTCAAAACGTTTAGTCATAAAGTGTGCTCGACCGTTTTCTTTAATCAGCATACACTTCGACATTTCAATACCACAAGCACGCGCCAGTTGATAGAATGAGTATTCCAAACGTCCGTAGTTCTCCGTGGCCTTGAATCCCGCTTGGGCAGAGACGCCATCCAACTTAATCAGGTAGTAATCAAATCCATCTGGGGCCTTCACTTGACCTGAGCGAACCTCTCCTGTTGCTGGATTGTATGCAATGATGGCCTTAGCCCGCTGACCGCCTGCCGAAGTCCCCAACCGCAATATTTCTGCTATTGCAGCTTTTTTATCATCATTAAGATTAACGCCAAATGAAGATTTTTGGGCGAGAGCGTCTTTGGCCACCTCCACCAAGGTGTCAATCTCAAACTTTTCGTGGACATCGTAACCGACATCGAAAGCGGGTTCAAACTCCAAAGCACCCATACAGCGTTTGCCAAGAAAGCAGAGCGTCTCAACTGGGTTGCCACTTGTCCGTCCTGTCAAGGCAAGCCATCTATCAAACAGCGCACGGCCGTATGTGTCGGGAAGTGCATCGGCCAATAGACCCGGCAAGCCGTTAAAGGTTTCTTTACCAAGGTTGGCGAAAGAGTAAACTCGCCCTTCGCGCACGGGCATCATTAGCGGCGAAGGCTCCAAGCCTCGCCCCATAAAGCTGCGGTCATATTCGAACCTGACTATCTGATACTGTTCATCCCAACGGAAAGTCCCGACAGGTAGGCCAAACATGTTCACTTTTGCTACATCTACCATTCAGATTCCTCCTTTTTCACATGATTGATTTTACCAGCGGCCCGTTGGCGCATGGTGGCTTGCGAGGAATGCACCAAGTCGTAGTATTCGCTCGGACTCAGTTGTTCTTCTTCCATCAAGGGCTGTAAGATGTCAAGTTTTCCTAAAATGCGCAACACTCTCAACAAGGAGTCGAACGAACGAATCTCACCTTTTTCCATTTTCTTGATAGACGAAAGCGACACGTTGGCGGCTTCAGAAAGACTTTGCTGGGTAATGTTTTGCTTCAATCTCGTAGCCCTTAGTCTATTCCCAATTCGACTAAGAATTACAGTATCAGCAAGCATATAGATATCATCCATAATAGTTTTAATTTGAACTATTCGGATGCAAAAATACGAATAATAGTTTAATTTGCAACTATTATTTAAAGAATTTCATTTGTATTAAATCTCATCTTCCACGATATACTCTTCTGAAATGTATGAGCAGATATAAGGCCTCGCCTCATAGCTTTCAATGGGCCGTTTCACTTTATGGTAGGAGAGTTCTGTTGTGGATTGTTCCCCCGACACCCAAGAGTCGAAATATTCTATTACCCTATCAACGCCTTTGTATTTGGTTCTACAACGTTTGTGTGAGTCTGGGTCAAAATAAGAAGCAAGGTCGGCCCAGCCGAGATAATCCCAAAAATTCATAGAAAAGACACCCATTCGGTAGCTTTCTTTCTCAGTTGCTTTTTCCGTGTGATAGGTTATAACCCCATCTGAGTTTTTTGCAACTTCAATCCGTCTATATTTAGCCAATTGCTCGTCTGTATAGATTTTGTTCTGTTGAAGGAACACCATCAAATAATCGACGGGGTCATGCTTGCCTTCCAACTCATACGAAATCTTGAAGTTAAAGCCAACATGGAACCGATAGGACAATTCCCGTCGAATGTCGAGAGCAGTGAACGCCTTTCTTTCAGGAGAAAGGACATCCTTGCCATATTGAACTATATCGTGGCAATGCGATGCGGCATAGGTATGCCTGCCGATGGCATAGTGGAAAGAATACCAGATGAGGTCGCTCTCCTGCAAACGGTTCCGCAAATCCACCACATCTTTAATCTTCTTCCTACGGAGATAGTTGGAGATTTCTGCAGCCAGCGCATGAAACTCGGGCGTGTCGTATTCAATATCTCTAAACAGCTTATACTGCTTGACCGCCTCGCCCGTTTCAGTAAGGCCAATGGCGTATCGGTAGCCCATCCAAATCAATGCATCTTGATAAAGCCTGTCGTTCTTTTTGATTTTGTTTGACATAGTATTAAGTGGAAAATATAGTTACATTTAACATAGTTTCTTACTGCAACCTATTCTTGACTTCAAAGTAGCGAAGAGCTTGTGCACGAATTTGCACCATAGTCTGACACTGGTCTGCAAGCAGCCATTGATCAATCTCAGATTTTGAGAATTGGAGCTTTTTCCCTTTCTTATGATATGGGATGGCGTGCTTTCCTATCCAACCATAAACTGTTTGTTTGGCAGGGTGGTCTGGCAAGTATGCACATAGTTCCTCAAGATTAAACCACTGGTTTGCTGGTTCTACCTTCATTTGGTTTGAGTTCTGAAGCAAGGATTTCATTTCCTTGACTTCGTTAATGAGCATGGTGACCGCCAGGGGTAGCTGCTCAAAAGTGAGTTGTTGCATATCATCAGTTTGCATAGTGTCATATCTATAGTTATATATTTGAGGGCCAATCCTTTATAAGATACAGCATCCGTCGTCGAGCACTCTTGTATGTCTCCGTCTCTTTCAATATCCTTATAGCTCGCAGATACAATTTGCGTGAAATCGGCATAAATACGTTGAACATGCCATCATTGTCTACCGCCATGAGGAATACTGATGTATAAACTTTATCTGTCTCTAGAATATGCCAACGCACCTTATAGATACCGCGATAGCCTTCTCTATCTTCAATGATGTCAAGAACTTCAAGCAGGATGGGGGCAAATCTGAGATTCTTCCGCCATTGAAAGAAAGTGTCGTACTTTTTGATTTTCATATTCCTCAAACTATGGGTGATTCATCCTTATAGTATGAGAAAAGCGAAATTGTTACAGTTGTTCCTCAAAAAAAGTGAACTTTAGAAGAAAAAACATTCATGTCAAACAATCAGGAACCGATTCAGCATATTCCAGAAAGCCTCTACGGAGAGCGTAGAATAATGTGGTTCGGCTTCGTGCATCATGTTTCCCGATGTAAGATAATGGTTTTGGCGCAGCTGTTTGATAGCATCAGCACAAGGAAGTTGGTCAATGGTTTGGCTATAATAGCCCAAAAGCGTTGGATAAAGATGAAGAAAATCATCATAAATGCGCTTTGCCATCTGCTGGTGCTTTTCGTCAAGTTGTAAATGCTCACCTCGTAACAAATCGGAGCGGTATTGAGCCAAATTGCACTTCATACGATGAACAGTCACGCGGTACGAAACATCTGTCATCCCAAGTGCTTTAGCCATAGCTTCATTTGGTATTGCTTTCTGCTTGTTAAGCATCGTAAGCATGGCTCGGAGAAAAATAAAACCGTCACGAGATGAGAGTTTTTGATGGGCATAGGCCAGCAAGTCCGAGGCAATGGAAAGCTTCTGTTCATCGGTCAACTCAGAGGAAAAAGTATCAACATCGGCAACACTTTCAGCAAATGGTTCCGTATGAGTGACTCGACCCTCTTTGGTGGCGCGCACGCTAAGGTAATTTCGGAAGGTATTAAGAATCCATGACTCAAAAGAATCTTTCTTGTTGACACTCCGAAGAACTACATAAGAAGATTGTTTCTCCCCTTCATTTCCTTCACGAAGATAGAGAAAGAAATCTTCGATAACATCATCGAAACTATCCAACAGCTGATGCTGATAGACTTCAAAACGTTGCCTTAAATGGCGACTAAGACGTTGATGCAGAAGATAGTACATTGCTTCATCTGCTCGTCCATCTCTATTATTAAGAATTATGTCAATAAAATCAGGAATGGGGATTCCCACAAATTCGTTTTCTGTTTGTATAGCAATAACCCCCATTCTATTCTTTCACCAGCTTAATCGTGCTTGTGCCAGCCTCACTTGAGATGCGCGCCACATAGACACCCTTGGCAACATCACTGAGGTCGAGTTCGGCACGGCCTTCCAACAGCGTGGCAGACATCACTTGCCTGCCAAACAGGTCGAAGACAGCAACCTCGCCTTTGGCTGTATTAGCCTCAATCGTGACGCTACTCGAAGTGGGATTGGGGCTGACATTCACGGCAAGGGAAGAGGTCTCTTCAATACCATCATCGATATAATTGCCTACCCTCACATCGTCGACATACACACCATCGGCATCGTTCGACTTTGCCCTGAAGGCGATATAATAAGTGCCTGAGGCAGAGGGTAGTGTATACGATTCTTCCACCCAGTCCTCATAAGCATTGGTAAAGTTGTCGAGCAGATGCCAGGAATCATCAGAAGAGGTGGCATAGTAAACGGAAAGTTCATCAACATTGACCCCCAGACTACGCTGACGATGCTTGAAAGTCAGAATGGGTTCGGTGACAGCAGTAATGTCCAATGGCGCAGAAATAAGCCAAGCCACATCGCCAAGCCAGATGAAGAAAGCCGTGTTGTTGAGGATAAGATAACCTGGGTCGACCACCCATTCATCCTCGCCTGCTTCGATTTGGTTTTGCCAGCACACAAACTCTTCCGAGGCCTCAAAATCGTCGAAATATGGCTCGTCGTCAGTGACTACAATCACATCGCACATGGTCTTGAATGTCGTAGGCTGCGACCACTCCGACTCCAGACCACCGCCACACTTGGCCTTCACACGGAAATTATATTCCGTGTTTGGCTCCAACTGCTCCATAAGATACGGTTGCGAAGTCACAGTTGTTTGGTGCCCATTCAGGTCAATTGTCCAGCTTTCCTCGCCACCCGTCGTCGACCATCCAAGAAGGGCTGAATTCGATGTAATTTCAGTGGCACTCAGACCCGCAGGACGAGCACAGCCTCCAGCAGAGACTATCTCGATATCATCGACGAAAATGTAATAGCCACCATTGCAGCGACCCAAGAATGACACCTGGAAGGTGGAGCTCAGGTCGTCTATCGTAAATGAGGCGTCGTAAGTATTCGACCAGTCGCTAAGGCTATAAATGGCAAGTTGGTGCCAACTGTCAGAGGGCGAAGTACGATAACTCACTGTGAGCTCGTCGTAAGGAGGATACAGTGCCATCATGACGTATGCGAAGCTGAAGGTAGCACTGTTGCTACCCGTCAGATCAAAGGTGGGCGAAACCAGTCTGGCCTCCTGACCATCACTAGCGTTTTGGAAGGCCACCACATTGGAACCTGTACCTTGCATCACCGCCCAAGTGGCAGAGCTCGTTGTCTCCACCGTCCAGCATTCCATCTCGCCTGAATCAAAGCCCTCGGAATAGGACTGTCCTGGGGCGATGGGAATGGTGCATTGTGCAACCGCAGTAGCGGCATTAAAAAAGAGAGCCATTACAGTGGCAAATAGTGCTTTTGTAAAGTAGTGTTTGTTTTTCATAGCGTTTTTATTTTTGATATTGAATGATTTACGAGGCAAAGATATATATTTATGTTGAATCGTTGAATGCTTAATTGTTGAATTGATCTATTAACTATCAGTCATCAGCTATCAGCACCGTATGACCAAGCTGAAAGCTGACGGCTGATAGCTTATTATCTTCTCCCAAAATAATACTGGCCCTTCCCCACCGTCGCCTTGCCATATTGGATGGCGTTCACAGGACAATGGTGGTAACAACTCATACACATGGTGCAGTTGCCGTTCCATTTCGGGTGACCATCTTCAAGGGTAATGTTTTTCAACGGGCAGGCTTCCACACATTTCCCGCAATGGATGCAGGCATCAGTGGAATGGTATGGCTTATCGCTAGTAGCAAGTCGACTGAAACCAGGATGAATCATATATGTCTTCATCCATGCTGCACCACCTTTAACCATCTCCGAGAAATGCTCCTTGTTGGCAAGTCTTGGAATATTGCGCTTCAACTTGGCATCAGCGTTAGCATGTTTCCGTTTGACATTCTCCTCTGTGTCAAGCTTGAAGCCTGGCAGACCGATGAAAGTCTCTGGCATCTGCACGCTGAAGCAGGCCGACAGCGACCAGCCTTTTCGAGCCAAAGCTTTGCGCATCACCTTCTCGGCAAGACCGCTTTCATCACCGCAGGTGCAGGCAAAATAAATATAAGGCTTCAAGGTCGGCCCTTCGACAGGCTCAGGGACCTTAACTGTCAATTTCTTCACAAAATCAATCACCAATTTCGGAGGTCCCCAGGCATAGATGGGAAACACGAAGCCGAGGCTTTCGTCTTCGGCCAATTCATATTCGTAACGACCTTCGCGAGCCGCTTCAGGAATAAAGATTAATGAGTCGTTGAGTCCTGTGGCGATAGTTTCCGCCACATGTTTGCTGTTGCCGCAGCCTGAGAAGTAAAAGATCATAATGCTTAGTTTTAATTAGAACATACAAGCCCAGCCAAACTTTCTGGAGATTTCTCGTAACAAATTCAAGTCACCCACTGGGATAGTAATTGACACAGTTTCTTTTTGTTTATTACGCTCCTCAATATTTGCTGAATCGATATCATATTGCGTTTGCAAGTTCATCCAAACCTCAGCAGGAATACCCATAGCTTTTTCTAATGCCATGGCTACAGAAAGCGAAACCGAACGTTTTCCATTGATAGTTTCACTAAGGACAGAAGGTTTAATACCAGTCAATTCCGATAGTTGTTTCTGGGTCATGTTTCGCTCTTTTAGTTCATCCTTAATCATTTCTCCAGGATGAGTCGCAACAAAGGGGGTTATTCTATTATTATTCATAATGCTTTGAAATTTCAATTATTAATGCGTTTACAACAATTCCATTTCCATCAGGTGAACTCTCAAAATGCAATCTATATTGGGTATTTATCCACACCGCTTCCACTCCCTTCAAGTCTCCTTTCTTTTTCTCATAATGCAGTGATTTGATCAAATACAAATCTTCAACCCGCGTCGCGGCCTTAATATAATTCACCGTTTTGACGTATTGCTTCACTACATCTAGAGACAACTTCTTATATTTTCGTTCTTTAGTTGAACCTGTCGTGTAAAGTTCTTCTAATGCATTATCGTCAAATGATATGTTCATTTATTCCAATATTACACGGCAAAAATAATACTATTTTGCGAATAATTATCAAATTTGCGAATTTTTTCTTCGTGTAAAGTATTATTGTACTTTTGCATCCGCAAAAACAAAAAATCAAATGCCCAAAGACTCACTCAACCGTTCCATACTGCGTTTGGCCATCCCGAACATCATCAGCAACATCACCGTGCCACTGCTGGGCTTCGTTGATATGATGCTGATGGGACATCAGGATTCGGTGGCCTACATCGGGGCCATCGGCTTGGGTGGTACCATCTTCAGCGTGATGTACTCCATCTTCAGCTTCATGCGGGCGGGCACCACAGGCTTTACCGCGCAATCTTACGGTGCCAATGACCGCGTCGAAATCGCCTATTCGCTCTATCGTTCGCTCTGCATTGCACTGATTGCCACCGTTTTGGTGCTTTCATTGCAAAGTCCAGTGGAATGGCTCAGCATGAAGTTGCTTAACGGCAGTGAGGAAGTGTTGGCTTATACTTCAACTTATTTCCGCGTGCGCATCTGGGCCGCGCCTGCCGTGCTTTGTCTCTATGCTTTTAACGGGTGGTACATCGGCATGCAAAACACCACCATCCCCATGATCATCGCCATCCTTACAAATGTGGTGAACATTGTTTTGAGCGTCATCTTTGTCAATGCCCTAGGCATGGGGGTTACGGGTGTGGCTTTGGGCACTGTCATCGCGCAATATTGTGGCTTGATTACGGCCATCATCTTCCTGTTTGCCAAGTTCCGCTATCACCTCATTCCCATACGACGGGTTATCTTACTGCAAGCCGACAAGCTGAAGCGTTTCTTCAAGGTGAATGCCGACTTCATGATTCGCAGCATTCTGCTTGTGCTGAGCATTGCCTTCTTCAACAACCAGTCGGCCAAGCTCGGCGATGACATGCTAGCCGTGAACATGATCCTGATGCAGTTCTTCTACATCTTCTCCTACTTCACCGATGGCTTTGCCTATGCGGGCGAGGCTCTGGTGGGTCGTTTCACGGGTGCGCATGACCCAAAACAGCTCCGCCAGACCGTCAAGTTGCTATTTCTTTGGGGCTTCCTCATCGCCTTGCCCTTTACGGTGCTCTATGCCCTTTTCCCTGATTGGTTCATCCGTCTCGTCAGTGACCAGCCTGGTATCATCCCGATGGCGCAACCTTACCACATCTATTTGGCCGCCATCCCACTCATCACCTTTGCTGCCTTCCTTTGGGATGGTGTCTACATCGGTGCCACGGCAGCACGTGCCATCCGTAACACTATGCTTATCTCAGCCATTGGCGTGTTTTTGCCTGCCACCTTATTATTAATGCCACGCTTCGGCAATCATGGATTATGGGTTGCATTCCTGCTCTTCATGGTGGCGCGCGGCCTTTCCATGACTTTGATGGCGAAAAAGGCAGTGTTTGAAACGAAATAAATCCCTACCTTTGCCAAAATTTTCACCCATGGAAGAAATCCTCACTTTCCTCGACGACGTCCTTCACAACAACAACCGCCCTTGGTTTCAGGAGCACAAGAAACAATACCAAACAGCACAGGCCAACTTCAATGCCTTGGCCGAGCAAATCATCGCCGGCGTGCAGAAGTTTGACGACAACTGCAAAGGCCTTACCTTGAAGGACTGCACCTATCGTTTCTACCGCGACACGCGCTTCTCACCCGACAAGCGTCCCTACAAAACCCATTTCGGCGTGTTCGTCTGTCCTGAAGGCAAGAAATCGATGCTGAGCGGTTACTACTTCCATTTGGAGGCCAAAGAGTCGGAATACCTCGGCCACAACATGCTCTGCACGGGAATGTACATGCCCGACACGGCCATGCTGAAGACCATCCGCGACGAAATCCTCTTCAACAGCGAGCCTTTGGTGGAGGCCATCACCAAAGCCGACACCTTCGATCTTGACACGAGTCACGCCATGAAACGCGTGCCCAACGGCTATCCAAAAGACCATCCTCAAGCCGAGCTCTTCAAACAACGCGACTGGCTTGTGGTGCAAGACCTTCCCGATGTACGCCTTTCCGACCTGCATCTCGTAGATTGGGTGCTCTCTGAGTTTGAAAAGACCAAGGACTTCTGCCAATGGCTGAATAGGACGGTGAAAGGGGAATGACACAAAATACCATTCACACAATGAAGCAACTGATGTTTGCAGCAGCACTCCTGCTGGGTTTGAGCTTAATGATGGTTTCGTGCAACAGCAGGCAACAACCCGTGAGCGAAAACCCGAAAGCCGACATCGTTGAAGAAGCCGTGCCTCAGATAGAGGAGGAAGTCATCGACACGATTTCATGGACGTACGAAGATGCTGAGGACACGGTGATGATTGGGACTTATGTGTTCGCTTCCCAGCCCGTTCCAGAAGAAGTGGAAACACGCATGAGAGGCAGTTCGTTTCCCGCCAATGCCAAGATTTCCATGGACCAACTTCGCTATCTCACGCTTCCTTATTACGATTTCGATGGAAACATTAAAAAGGGCGAGTTGATCTGCAACAAAGCCATAGCCCACGACTTGCTTTGTATCTTCCAAGCCTTGTTTTCAAAGGCTTATCCCATCTACAGCATGCGCTTGGTAGACGATTTCGAGGCCTCCGACGAAGCATCGATGCAAGCCAACAACACCTCCTGTTTCAACTACCGATACATCACAGGTACCAAAATCCTTTCGCGACACGCCTATGGCATGGCTGTCGACATCAACCCCTTGCAGAACCCTTGCATCAGAGGCAAACAGATCCAACCGTCAACGGCGGAAGAATTCGTGGATAGAAGCAAGGATTTCCCGCACAAAATCGACAAAGACGACTACTGCAAAAAAGTCTTCACCTCATACAGATTCCGATGGGGCGGCAATTGGCGCAGGATGAAAGACTATCAGCATTTTGAGAGGTAATGACAAAAACGTAAAGGCATAACACGCCCCCCTACCAAAGAAAAACAATCTAAAAACAGAAAATCTTTTTCAGTTTTTAACATTTTGGTATAGTTTTTGTATTTATCAAGCACTCTGCAATTAAAGATTATGACCCTCGACATATCGGTTCCTTAGTGTTGGCTTCGATAGTTATGCTCTGGTTTTGACCATTGTTAAACAAGATAATAATTTGATATCCAATAACTTAATTAATAATTCAAGCCTATGAATGACAATTATGCTCGTATCCAAGGCACTTTGAGCTGCCACAACCTCGAAACCATTACCCCTAAGCAAAGCCAACTCATTCAAGTGAACTACGATTTGGTTGGCATTCTTGCTAGGAAACTTAGTATGCGGTGTCAAAAATGCTCGTGGGTGACGGTTGATGACCTTGTCAGTGCGGGAGATGAGGCCTTGGTCAAAGCAACCCAAAGCTATGACCCCTCGCGCGAGGCTAATTTTCGAACCTATGCTTCGCATTGCATTTGGAATGAGATGTTGGCTGAAATTAGATGCTTGTTTCCTGTTAAAATGTCTGACAAACAACGTGAATCGGTTTCTATTGTCAGGAACGATGCATACGATTCCGATTGGGATAGCCCTAATCCCTCGTTTTTTGACAAGATTCAAGCAAAGGGTATGCATTGCAACTGGGATTGGGAATATGAATGTCAATTGGAGAAACTAAACAGGGCGGTGTCCAAACTTGAGCCGAAAGACCAAACCTTAGTTTACAGACGTTATGGCTACGAGGGCGAACCCATGACGTTTAAGCAGATTGCCACCTTGGAACAAGTTACCCCACAAGCTGTTTGTAAACACTTGAACGGTGTCCATGACGAGCTTCGCGGGCAGGTCATGGACGAGCAGATCTCTTTCAAACTTTGTGCTTGACATTTTTTTCAATGCGCCGGTTGATAAATCGCTTCTGGCGCTCTATAAGCAAATAGACACGGGGCGCAAGTTTAGCGTCCCCGTCTACACAATAAACAATATAAAGAACCTTTAAAATCACCCGCCTTATGAAAAGAAAGCAAGACTCCATTGAGTTGGACGACGAAATGTTCAGCCCCATCCCCTACTACGCACAGGCCATTCCGGTCAGTAAGGCAAAACTGAAAAGTATGAGCCTGCTCGACAAGCTTGAGCAACTCATACAACTGGCAGTAGGCTCCAGGCTTGAAGACAAGTTCTTCAAGCGTCACAAGTCCCTCATCGAGTCGGTGGCCACTGACCTGGAGCTGACGCCCGAAGAGGCGGTGATGCTCTGTCCCTTCATCTCCGACTCCGAGTCGGCGGTGAGCAACCGAGAGTTGATTGACTACTTTGGCTGCTCGCCCATCACTATCATGAAAAAGACTCAAGACCTCAAGGCACTCATGCGCCGACGTTACATCAGGAGACGTGGCACGTTCCACGGCAACAGCCCCGCCTACCAGTTGAGCGAGAAAGCCAAGAAGGCCTTCTGCAACAACGAGGCCCTGCCCATCGTCAACACGGCCAACTTAAACCCCGAGGAGTTCATGAAGCACTTCACCAGGTTGCTGCGCGAAGCCGGCCGCAACTGCCAAATCGACGAGGAAGAGTTGCTCTACGAGACCATGGAACTACTCAAGGACAACCCGCAACTCAACATCGCCCGCAGCATCAGCATCTTGAGGGTGTATGACAACGACAAGTTGTATCTGCTCTACTTCTGTAAGCGCCTCGTCGTCGACCACCAAGTGGGCGTTCCCCTTGACCAACTGGACTTTCTCGTTGACGACATCAACGACGAGTTCGACTTGATGATGAACAACGGACGTCACCCCTTCATCAGAGAAGGACTGATTGCCATCTGCGGGCAAGACAACTTCATGGCACGCAACCTATTTCAACTCACCGACAAGGCGCGTAACCTCTTCCTCAACGAGTACGACATCCCCGAAAAAATCGAGGAAGTCGACGAGGACGACCACAGCAACATGCTCAGCTGCACCGACATCAAACCCAAGACCATGTTCTACTGCAAAGAGGACCAAGGCCAAATCGACACCTTGCAGCACTTGCTCGAGGACGAACAGCTGCAAGCCATCCGCGAACGCCTGGAAAAGGCTAACCTCCGCAAAGGCTTCAACTGCCTCTTCTATGGTACCCCAGGTACCGGTAAAACTGAGACCGCCTTGCAGCTGGCCCGCATAACAGGCCGCGACATCATGCAGGTCGACATCTCGTCAATCCGTGACAAATGGTACGGCGAGACCGAGAAGATTGTGAAAGGCATCTTCGAGAGTTATGCCCAACGCGTGAAAAAGTCGAAGCGCATCCCCATCCTGCTCATCAACGAGGCCGACGCCATCCTCTCAGTACGCACCACTGTTGGCGGCAACAACCCCAGCATCGAAAAGACGGAGAATGCCATCCAGAACATCCTCTTGGAGGCTATGGAGAACATCGATGGCATCATGATTGCCACCACCAACCTCACTTGCAACCTCGATAGCGCTTTTGACAGACGCTTCTTATATAAGGTAGAGTTCCACCAACCCAGCGTGGAGGCCAAGACCCACATCTGGCAAAGCTTCATCCCCGACCTCAACGAGGCCGATGCCATCGCCCTGGCACGTTGCTATGACTTCAGCGGTGGCCAGATTGAGAACATTGCCCGTAAGGTGATGGTCGACCACCTCCTCTTCGGTGGCGCCCCTGACCTCAACCACATCGAGGAGCTCTGCTCGAAAGAGCAAATTGCCGGTCGCAGCACGAACAACCGCAGACCCATCGGATTCTACAGTTAAGAACAGCCAACAATATAAAGATTATGATAGTTATTCACGTTGACTCGATGGAAGACACCGCAAGGCTGAAGAAAGCCTATGAGGGTCTGGATGATGTCACCTTATTGTACAACCCCACCAAGGAAAAGGTCGTTGAAGAGCTTCGGCTCAACAACGACCCCTTGGTGATGTGTCTCGGACACGGTACAACCAGCGGGCTGTTTGGCACGAGCTGGCTGGGCTTTGTGGTCGACCGCAGCATGGCCGACCTCCTAAAAAACAGAAAGATGATTGGCATCTGGTGCTTTGCCAGCAGCTTCGCTGAGCGTTATGGCCTGAACGGCTACTTCACCTCCATGTTCATCTCCAACATCAACGAAGCCGAGGGCTTTGGCTTCCCCGACAACACCAACGAGGACATCCTCAACGAAGTCAACATCTTTTGCGAGACCATCAACACCTACCTGAAAGAAGGCCTTCCGATGAAAGAATGGGTGCCGCGCCTGCAAGCCGGTTGCCACAAGGAGAAGGACTTTGTGAAGTATAACTATGAGGGGATGAGGTATTTTGAGTGACTTCACTCTCCTCAGCATCATTTAAGGAAATAGTTCAAAATTATCAAAATCTTGACAAACAAACCCAACATGATTATGAAAACAGAATATCCAAAAAAAGTAAACTTTCAAGAATACGAGCACGCTTTCAGTTGCGACTTGCTGAAGGACTTTGAAGAAGGCCGACTTGACGGCATCGACACGGAGAACATGAGAGGCCTGATTTATGGCTACACCTTTACGGAGGATTATAAGAAAGGCATTATCCCAGATGCCTTCAGCATAGACTATTGGAGCCAGAAAGATGACTATATAGAACAAGAACTGCTGATCCTCGACGCAATGATAAGTACAGGCGACGGGACCCAAGACAACCCTTTTTCTGTGATCTGCGTTGGACAAGAATACGAGCTGCTGAGAAGAATCTGTCCAGGTTCGAGGATGAAAGGGCAGCGCCTCCTCCCCGGCCACATCGATTGCATCGACATCGAAAAACTTGGCCAGCTTCAAAGCATGTATTTTGATATGAGTTGCTGGTTTGAGAGGGACAAAGAAAGAAAAGACCGCCCTTCGACTGCTCTATAAGAAACAGACATCCAACATAATGCAAATCTATGGCACCTCCTACCGCCTCACCCACCTGAACAAGGAACACTCGGGGCTGGCCAACAAAGTCCTCATTCAAGCGATGGCCGCCTACCCCAACGAGCTGAAACAACCAGGGCCTATTACCAGATGCTCTTCGACGAGATGCATGAAAACGCCAAGGAAATCATCCAGCTGAAAGACTACTTCTTCCCCGAAAAGGTGAACACCACGATGTTTTTTATTTGACAAAAAAGAAAGCATCTTTTTGACGAAAACTTTTTTTCTTCCCACTGGTTGAAAACCACGCCTTCTGGCTCTATATTTATATGAGGCAGGGTGCCACAGGGGGCTACACGTCCTTCAATTATCAACAAAAAACAATCAACATTATGGAAATCCAGCAAGTCAACCAAACGGAATTCGCCGAAATACTCAAGTCGGCCGGCAACGAAACCTACCAAACCACCTTCGAAAACGAAGTGTGGTATGAACAAGTCACTATGGAGGAGGTAATCTATCGCCACAAACTGATTTCGCTCAAGAAACTCAGTTCAGAGCTACTTACCAGAAAAGCCTTCGAAGCCAAGCCCTCCTTTGAACCGATCCGTCTGCGTACCCAAGGAAACGGCCCCGTCGTTGCCCTCGTCTTCAACACCAAGTCAACCGTGTTCTATCATCTGCTGGTCAGCTCAAAAAGGGATATGGCCAAAGCCAAGCGCTTGGTGATCTTCTTCGCCAAGAGCCTCCTCCCAAAAAGCCTCAATCAGCCTGCCGAAAAGTCTTTGGCTTCCTGTGCAGCCTGAATTATCAGAAATGATAAATCGTGTCCATGACAAGTTACGCAAACTTGTCATGGACCTTAACAACACAAAAGTATGACCCCAAAACCACCTAATTAATGTCAAAGACCTACAGAAAAAGCATCAGAGTTTTCAACTGTTGGGGAACCAACACCTATTATTACGACCAGAAACGCCGACTTCTCCGCAGACTGGTCAAACACGAAGTGTACAACGCCACTGTCCATTATGATTGGGAAGACATGGACGAAGGCATCCTCCCTGTGAAATTCATCATGCCAGACCGTTGGCGTGAAACCACTGACGGGCATTTCTTGCTGGACAAAGAACACCTCAAAAGACTGGACCCGAATTGCTGCTATGGCGGTTATACAGTCTGGTGCCACTCGGGCTACGATCCTTCCCAATTCAACTTTGCACAATTCTGTCATCACATAGGCGGCTCTGCCTTGAAAAGCAAAAACCGCAGCCGTGACTTCCGCAAGCGCAGAAAGACAAAGCAGTTGCTGCATACCTACCGAATGGCAAGCTAAGCTGAAAAAGACAAGAAAACCTATTTTAAAGACTTTTTTCCGTTTTTTTCATTTCGACTAAGGGTAATTTCTAAGTTGTGAGTTTTTAAGTGGAGCGGGAAGAAAAAAGAAGATTTCCTGATAGACATCTAAGCTCTTCCCGCTCTTTCATAAAGATTATGAATCTATAAAAGCTTGACCTTCTTTTGACGATTTCAGTTGGTTTGTGCCCTGTTGTGCCTTGGCTGAAAACGCAATAAATATTTGATTTATAACATCATAAAACTAAAACGTCCATGGAGAAGAACATGCTTGTCAAAACCCACTTGGATTTGGTCAACAGTATGGCCAAATCCCTGATGAAGAACAACCAACACTGCGACTGGCTGACTGAGGACGACCTCCTCGGAGCCGGTTATGAAGCTCTCGTTGCCGCAGCGCGCGCCTATGACGCCTCACGTGAGGCGTCGTTTAAGACTTATGCCACGACTTGCATCAAGAATGCCATGGTGGCAGAGATTAGGAACATGTTTCCTGTGAAACTCAACGACAAGCAGCTCAAGAAAAGCCTCGTTCGCAACGACGAGGCCGAGGGCGACACCGAGGTATATGAACTGGCGAAGTTGCTGGAACATTGGGATTGGGAGCAGCGTAAGCTGCAAGAAACCGTGGCTGAGGCCCTGGGGTGGCTAACACCCGACGAACGCTGGCTGATTCGTTGCTACTATGGCTTCGACGGTGATGCGATGACGCTTCAAGGCATCGCCGACTTGCTATCGGTCAGCCCACAAGCCGTCCACAAACGCTTGAAGCGCGTCCATGACAAGCTACGCAGGCTTGTCATGGACAGCCGTCCTTGTTACCGAATGTGTGCTTAAGAAGCCTTTAGATTATGAAAAAGACCTTCTCCATCAACAACTTCGACAAACACCTCATTATCGAGGACAAAGCAAACCAACCGTATCTGGCATGAGAAGGTTGATTTTTCCCATAGTGTTTTTATTTTTCATCATGGGGTGCCAGCCCAAAGACGAGCGATACGTCCATTACCACAATGAACGGTTCGGCTTTGAGCTGGCTTATCCTTCATTCATGACAAAAGATCCACCACCTGAGAACGGCGATGGCATCAGTTGCCAAGGAAAGGGTTTGACGTTGATCGCTTATGGTGGACTCAACTTGGACTCGGTTCGTCCGTCTGAATTAGACGGCATCTTTCGTTCTCGTCATTTTGCAGATTCGACTGGAACGATTCATGTTGAGAAATCCGGTTACTTTTCCAACACCGACAATGGCGACATCAATCTTACATTACATCTCACCTACCCACAAGGACAGATTGACTCGATGGTAATCAAACGTATTTTGGATAGTTTTTGGTTTAATGGCATTAATTAGTATCTTTGTGCCATAAAAGTTGAAAAACCAACCGTCCGTTACTGTATACCTTTGAACCTAAGATTGTCGAGATGCTAGACCTGGAGGTTGTTAAGAAACCAAGCGGACGAAAGAAAAATCAAGACAAAAACACAATAACCATGAGCAACGAATCCAACAACTTACAACAAGAAAATCTGAAAGACCTTTCGTGGGATGCAGAACAAGCTAAACAAAGATTAGCAATCAATGACCGTTTTACCGCTGGAACTGTTCGCGCTGAAGTCTATAAGCACAATTTAAAAATCTTCGAGGCATGGAAATACGTAGCCCCTTCGGGCAAAGTCATCAAACTGCCAGGTACGCGCCAGGAGTTGTTGGACGCCACGCGTGTATATCGGGAGGTGATATGTGCGGCTGAGGTTCCAGTGCGTTATCAAACCACTAGGACAGGTTGCGCCAACGAAGATTGCATGGTGGTCGCCAAAAACCTCATCGACCAAGGTCTAAACCCAGCCATTTTGAATATGGCAAACGCCTACAAAGCCTGCGGAAAATACAGTTCGGGTGATGGTTCCCAAGAGCCTAGCCTCTGCCGCGCCTCAACACTTTCTCCGACCCTTTATCAATATTATAATAAGATGTGGGCAAAGAAGGCAGGCGTGACCCTTCGCGAACCGAGCGCTTACCCCATAGATGTACGCTTTGGCGGTATCTACACTCCCAATGTCACCGTGTTTCGTGACAATGGGTTTACAGGATTTGCCCTGCGCGAACAGCCTTACAAGACCTCCATTATTTCAATGGGTGCGCTCAATTTCAATCCAAAAATCAAGCCTAACAATATGGAGTATCGCGCTGAAAACGATGGTTTCACTCCAGAAGGCGAGGAGGTCATGCGCGACAAAATCCGGACCATCTACCGCATTGCTCTACTTAACGGCCACGATTCACTCGTGTTGGGAGCATTCGGTTGTGGAGCCTTCCATCTCCAACCGGAACTCGTCTCTACCCTATTCAAGGAGACTCTCGAAGAAACGGAGTTCAAAGGCAAATTTCACACGATAGCCTTTGCATTGCTTGAAGGTTCAGGGCCAAGAAAAAAAGTTGAAGAGGAAGGGAAGCTGGCATCTTTTTACAAGCAGTTTGGAAGGTTGCCATAAATATCATCGGAATAAAGGTTGAAAAACCACCCCTCTGCTACTATATATCCTTGAACAACAACAAAACCATCATTATTTATGCCTAGATTCAACTATGACCCCCAGGTCACCCTCGTAAAGAAGCGCAATGCGGAGGTGTTCCGCGAAACCACCAGCATCATCAAGGCCGGCTCTTACACCACCCCTTCGGGCCAACGCATCGACCTCGACATGCAGCCGATGATTGACGGTGGTCGTTGCTACCACAAGGATTTAGGTCCTGTTGACGCTCCAAAATTGGAAAACGGTAGTGTTGTCAAGGTCGAAAAAGGCGACTGCCTCAAGGTGGCCGAGCAATTGGTTAAAGATGGCTACAATCCTGCCCTACTCAACTTTGCCAGTGCTGGACACCCCGGTGGTGGCGTGGAAGGCGGTGCCCGCGCCCAGGAAGAGACCATCTGCCGGCGCAGCACGCTGACGCGCTCCATCTTCAGCTTTGATGGCAAGTATGCCGCTCGCTACGGCTACGAACACCGCGAAGGCAACAACTACCCCATCTCCCGCTCGCTCGACTTCAGTGCGATTTATTCACCTCAAGTCACGGTCTTCCGCGAATCGGGTCCCGACTATACGCTGATGGAGGAGCCTTTCCAAATCGGCGTCATCACCAATGCCGCCCTCAACATGAACGGCAGGTTCCCCATCCGCCTCACTCCCGATGGGCACATCCCTGAAGAGGGCAAAGCCATCACGCTCAACAAGATTCGCACCATCTTCCGCATAGGCCTGATCAAAGGCCACGACAGCCTGGTGCTGGGTGCCTTTGGCTGCGGTGCCTTCAAGACCCCGCCGCGCGAGATGGCTGAACTCTTCAAGCAGGTGATGGAAGAAGACGAGTTCAAAGACCGTTACCGCCTCATCA
>JAEEGI010010733.1_pt1 | contig 19859 bp, 10 predicted proteins | sample 8958751 | NCBI WGS metagenome assembly JAEEGI01 (sample SAMN16246545, study PRJNA631951) | gut metagenome | biome: gut microbiome; feature: rumen; material: KS-attached | host: Bos | place: Iran: Karaj | collected 2018-10 | reverse complement strand
TTTATGTATAAGAAAATTCCTCTTGTTGTTAATCACTATAAATTTCATGATAATAATAAAATTTTAAATTTTAAAGATTTATCTCTTCTTTTAAATTTATTTAAGATAACATATCCAAAAGAAAAAATTTTTAAAATTTTAAAGTTTTTAAAAATAGAAGATCCAAATTCATATACTTTAAATTCAATGTATCAAAAATTAAAAGATTGTAAATTAACTTCTTATGAAATGACAAATTTTGAAATTGAAGAAGCTTTAGCCAATTTAATAAATATAATTGAAAAAAATGGAGGAAAAAATTTCTTATTTAATAACAATCAATTTTTACTTTTTCATCATTTTAAAAAAAAATTAAATGGTTTAACACCATATACAGAAAATATATTAACAATTTTATTTAATAAAATAACTGATAAAAAAACCAATTTAACAATTGATGATTATGAAAAAGTATCTCATTTAAAATTAAATAAAGATGGTTTAAATGAGAAATTTTATAATGAAGCAATAAAAACAATAAAAGAATATATAAATAAAAAAAAAATTACTGTAAATAAATATTATGATCGTTTACTTTCTTATAATTTCATTAGACCATTTAATCATTTACCAAGAAAAGATTTTTTGTTAGCTTTTCAACAAGAACCTTTTAATTACACTGAAGAACAATTAAATTTTATTTTTGATAAAATGGATTTAAATAAAGATAATATTGTAGATAGAGATGAATTTAAAAAAAGTATTATTCAAGAATATAATGTTTTAAATCAAATGCAGGATTTAGTTAAAAAAAAAAAATTAGATATTGATACAGTTGCTTATAGATTTGAAATAGATAAAAACATTAATCAAAAAATAAGTTTTTATCCTTTTAAGAATAAAATGAAACAATTTGATAGTTCTTTTACAAATGAATTTATTGAAGGTTTATTTATTGAATTAGCAGGTTCATTAAATGATGAATTAGAAACTAAAGTTTTATTAGAAAATTTAGATGTTTATAAAGGTGGTCAATTCATAAAAACAAATCAAGATACTTTCAAAAGTAATTTTATAAAAAATATTCAAAATAATGTTGATTTTCATACTTTAAAAAATACTTTTGAAAAATATGATAATAATTTCAATGGGAGAATTTCTAAAAATGATTTTTGTCATATTATTAATCAGTTTACAAAAGAGTTTAGAGATGAAGATATTATGAGATTAATGAGATTATTAGAAGTTACAGATAATCAAACTTTTGAAGTAAATTATCCAGAATTTTTAAATGTAATATATTATAATGAAAAACTAGATAATTTCCTTTTATGTATTGATCACTTAAAAAAAGTAATCCAAAATAATAAAATGAAAAATATTCAAGAATTAATTAATTTTATAAATGGAAGTAATGAATTAAATTATGTTACAGTTGAAAAATTATATAAATATTTTATGACAACTTTCCCAATAGAAATTAAAGAAAATTTAAAAAAAACAGTAATTTGTAAATTTGATCTTGATAGTGATGGAAAAATTTCATATGAAGATTTAAAAGGAATAATAAATAGATATATAAATACTTCTTTTTTCAAATTTGAAAATAGTGAAAAAGGTGAATTAGTAAATTTATACGCGGAAGAATTTTTAAAAGATGAAGAATTTAAAAAAATAGTTAAAGAAATAAAAGCAAATATGAAAAAAAAAAATATTACTGAAGTTGGATTATTTTATAAATTAGATGAAGATAAAGATGGTTTTATTACAAATTATGAATTTAATAAAAATATTTCAAATTTTGCAGATTTAAGTCCTATATATAAAGATAAAATATTTAATTATTTAGATTATTATCATAATGGTTTAGTTGATTTAGAGACTTTTCTTTTTAGATTTAAAGAATTTAAATCTTATGAAATTTTAATTAGAAATAATAATCAAATTGAAAAAGTAATTTTAGAAGAATTATCGAAATGGATTATTGAAAATAAACAATTAAATGCATCTCAGATATTTGGAATTTTAGATAAAGATTGTGATGGTTTAATTTCAATTGATGATTTAAAATTTTTTATTAATGATACTTTAAGTATTTCAGATATTGAATTTAATAAATTTAAATTAGAAAGAATTATGCAAAATATTTCTTTAACAAAAAATAAAAATATTGGTTTACCTGATATAATAGAATTTATTAATAGAATAAAATTAAATAAATCAAAAAATTCATTTTATGTTAATTTAACAGAAACTTTAAAAGAAACAACAAATCAAAATTTATTTAGAGGAAAAGAAAATGTTGATTGGATTAATCAAATAATTGAAAGATTTGGAATGTTTATAAGTGAAAAATTTGATAATATTGAAACTTTTTATGAATTATTTTGTGATAAAGAAAGTGGAAAATTTAAATTTGAAAATTTTGAAAAATTTGTTAATGAAGATTATGAATGCTTTGAAGGATTTAATTTAACTAAAGATGAATTATTAGCAGTTTATACTTCTTTAGACTCTCAAAAAAAAAAATTTTTAAATTTAGATGATTTTAAAAATAAATTAGGAATATTTGATTTTTATAAAAAAATGCAATTTGATATTAAACTATTTCTTCAAAATAATTTTAATTCATCAATAGATGCTTTTAAATATTTTTTACCTTCAGATATAAATAAAATATATTCTATGTCAAAATCTTATACTTCTTCTTTTTCTTTTTCTACACAAGCATCAAATTATTATAATAGGAATTATTTAACAAAAAGAGAATTTTATGATGGAATAAATAATTTATTCCCTTATAAATATTCAACATTAACAATATTAAAATATTTAAAAAAATATTTTAACATTGATGAAAATGATAATTCAGAAAAAGCAAAAATTACATTTACTCAATTTTCATTTATTTATTATGGCAAAGTAACACCAACAAAAAATTTATTTAATAAAACAATAACAAATGATTTTAGAATTAATAAGAAAAATTTATCTCATTCAAATTCAAATGTTAAAAATGGATATATTTATTCTGATGATCCAATTGGAGATCATCCTAAGAATCATTTAGATCATCCTTTTGAAATTTCTTTTCATCCAAAATTATCAACTCCATTTGATTATGATCCTTTAGAAAAATTAAAAAGAAATATTTTATCAACTCCAGTAACAAATTATTTAAATATTATTAAAGAAAAAATTCAAACTCATCCAAATGGTATTTGTAATGTGTTTGAATTTAGAAATTTATTAAAACAATTAAATCTTGGTTTAACTAATTTAGAAATTGAAGATATAATAAATAAAAATGGAAAAACTTGGAATGGGTTAGTTAATTTATATGAATTCTATAAATTTATTACATCCCCAGATAAATATTTATCTAAATCAAATAATAATATTAAATTAGCAGTAAGTGAATTTAAACAATTATTATATAAATATTATGCAAATCCAAAATTGGCTTTTAATTTTACTGATGAGAAAGGAACAAATATAATGGATTTTGATAAGTTTAAATCTATTATAATGGAATTATATAAAAGAGAAGGTAAAGTAATTCCTAATTTTACTATATTAAAAAATTGTTATGATTATATTGATATGAAAAAAGATGGTTTAATTGACATAAATGAATGGAATAATGCTTTTGGAAATATTTCTGGAAAATTAGATTCTCTTAATAATATTTCTAATTTAAATAGTAAAAGAAAAAATATTATTAATAATTTAAGAAAATGGGAAACTTCAAGTAATGTAACTAATATTTATAAAGCTATTGCTAAAAATAGGAAAATGATTTGGGATAAGGTTAAAGTCATTTCTGGAAATAATGGATTAGTACAAGAAGATAATTTTATTAAAATTTTAAAAGATGTTTTTCCTACTTATAGATTAAGTAATACTCAATGGAAAATGATTGTTGAAATTGGAGATGTAGACCAAAGAAGTTTTATTAATTTTGAAAATTTCATTAAATTAGTTGAACAATGTGCAAAAAGAGAAGGAATTCCAAGATTTTAAATAAAAAAAATAAATTAAACATTAAATTATATTTAATTTTTTTTTAAACAAAACAAATTATTCATATTTATTATTTAATTTTATTTATTTAAGAATTTTTATATATTTTCTTTATATTTTAAAAAACTTTTTATATTTGTTAATGTTAATTCAATATCTTCGTAAATTTCTTTATCAATAAGTTGACTTTTTAATTCAGAATTCATTTTTGATTTAAATTGTTTTATTCCATTATTAATTAGTTGTAAAACTTGACTTTCTTTTAAAATTTTATTTAATTTTATATCATCCCATTGATAAATATCCATAAATGCATTTAATGTATGTGATAAAACTTCACAACTTGATTCTTTATAAAACAGTGATTTAAGTATTGAATTTATTTCTTTATTATTTATATAATAATTTTCTTTTAATTTTGATGAAAGTTTTTCATAAGGAATTGAATATACAAATGCTATAATATCTATTATATTACATTTTAAAAAATTATTATTTATGAATTTATTCATTATTGTAAACAAGATTTTATAATCAATTTTTTCTATTATAATTTCTAAATTTGTTTTAATATTTATTAAATTTCTTAATATGAGTACGATTAATAATATATATTCATCATCATTTTTCTGATAATTATTTAATGAATTTATTATAAAATTTTGAATAATAAAAGAATTATTATTATTATTGATTTTTTTTGTTTTTAAAAAATTTGAAATATTGAATTTGGAAATCGTATTATTTATTATATTTAATGCAAAAATTTCAATTTGAGAAATATTTTGAATTATTTTAAGTAATTTATTAGAATCTTTTAATATATAAGAATCAATTTTATTTGTTTGAATAACTTGGATTAATGAAATAATATTTGATAAAAAATTATCATTTAATGACTTTTTAATAATATCTTTTGTAAAAAAGGAACTAACAGTAATACTAATAATATCTGAATATAAAAAATTAGAGGAATTAACGTTAATATTATTTTTTTCATCACTTATATTTTCATATATATCATTTAAAGTTTTAATATAAATATAGTATTGATTGACAATACAATATAAATCTTGAATTTGTCCTTTTATTGAAGAATTATTTTCTATAGTTTCATCTTTTAAATATTTATCTAAAAATTCTTTAAATTTAATAATATTTGAAGAAAAATTTTCTGAATTATTTACATTATTATAAATTATATCTATTAATTTTTGAACATCAATTTCTAAATTATTATTTCTATTTGCGCAATAAATATAAAAAAGAGCACAAATATAATTTGAGTCTTCAATTTGTAGTAATTTTAATTTGTTTAATTGGTTTATTTCATTTATCTCAATATAAAAAGAAGAAGTTAAATTATAAATTATATTTAACAAAGTATTTTTAATTTCAATTTTTTGAAAATTATTATTACAAATAATATTTATCATTATTCCAATCATATTATCAAATATTTGAAATTTACCTTTAATATATTCATCTTTGCTTAAAATTTCAATTAAAAGAATAAGTAAATCTGATAAATTTAAAATAAAATCAACATAAATTTCATTTTCCAATTCTTGGATATTTGAACTAATATTAGAATAATAAAAAGTAAAAACATTTAATAAAGAATTTTTCAATAAATTGTTATAATTAATTGATTTTAATTTATTATCTTCTCCACATAAAATAAAAATATTTAATAAAGAAACAACAATATTATTTTTATTTTCAATACTTATATTTTGGTTAATTAGAAGATTAATATAGTTTAACAGAAAATGATCTGATGTTAAATTAAGATAAACATTTTCATTATCTATTTCATCAATATCAAAAGAAGATAAAAATAAAGATAATTGCTCTATTTTCTCATTATCATTTGAATTTACAATTGAAATAATATTATCTAAACTTGATAATTCAAATATTTCATTGTTATTTATTTCACCATTTTCATCATTATTTTCATTTTTTTTCTTTCTTTTTCCCATAATTATTTATTTTAAAAATATTTAAATTTTATTTAATTATTTAAAATAATTTAATTAAAATTAAAAAAAAATTTTTTTATTTCACAAAAAAATTAAAGTATTTTATTATCTTTATTTTCTTCTTCAATTATTTTACTTTTTTTCTTCTTGTTTTTTTTTTTTAAAGTTTCTTCAATTTGTTCTTTATATTTTAAAGCCTCTTCATGTTTTGGATTAATTTTTAAAGTTTGATTTAAATTAACAATAGCATTATCAAAATTTTTTAAACCTATTTCACATAAAGCAATATAATAATAAGAATCCGGTTCATGTTGTGATTTTTCATTAAATTTTTCATAATCTTTAATAGCTTCATTAAATTTTTTTAATTTAAAATAACAAAAACCTCTTCTATAAAAAGCTTCAATATAATCATTTTTAATATTTATAGCTTTATTAAACTGAGATAAAGCTTCTTCAAATTTATTTTGAAGCATTAAACATTTCCCTTTCAAATAATAAGCTTCATAATTATTTGGATTTAATAAAAGACATTTTGTTAAATCAAGTACAGATTCTTTTATTTCTTCTAAATTTAATAAAGCTTTTCCTCTTTGATAATAACTATCAGAATAATTTGAATTCAATTTTATACTCTTATTAATTGTAATTAATGCATCTTTAAATTTATTTAATTTATTGTAACAATAAGCAATATTAAAATAAACTTCAAATAATCTTCTATTAAAATTACTTTTTATTTTATTTAATAAATTTATTATTTCATTTAAGTTATCAATTGCTTTTTCAAATTTTAAAATTTTTATTAATAATAAAGACTTATTAAATTTACTTTCAATATCATAATTATTTAATGATATGCATATATCATATGTTTGAATTGCATTTGAATATTTTTTTAAATTTGTTAAAGCAAGTGCTTTATTAAAATAGGCTTCTGAATATTTTGGATTTAATTTTATTGCATTATCAAAATCAGAAACAGCTAAATTTAAATTTTTTTCATAATTTTCTTTATCATCATAAATTAAATAACAAAATCCTCTTTTAAAATAAGCATTAGCATAAAATTTATTGATTGAAATACATTTATTTAAATCTTCAATAGCATCTTTAATTTGTTTTCCATTTATATAACATAAAGATCTATGATAATAAAATTCATAAGAATTTTTTTCTTTTTCTTGAGCTTTACTAAAAAATAAATTTAAATCTCTAATTGCTTTTTCATATCTAAATAATTTAGAATAACATATTCCTCTATTTAAATTAGCAAAATAAAAATCTTTTTTCAAAGATAAAATTTTATTAAATTGTAAAATTGCTTCTTCATATTTATTAATACACATCAAACATAAACCCTTATTAAAATAACTATCAATATCATTTTGATTTAATTGAATTAATTTTGTAAATTCTAAAATTGCTTCTTCGAATTTAGAAATTTTACTCAAACAAATACCTTTATTATAAATTGTTTCTATATTTGCTCTATTAATTTTTAAAACATTATCAAAATAATTTATTGCAAGATTAAAATTATTATTTTTCATATAAATCATAGCAACATTAAATTGAGATATTTCATGATTACTATTATATTCAACAGATTTAATAAAATAATTTAAAGCTTCATTTAAATTTTTTAATTTATAATAATAATTTCCAACTCTAAAAGCAGCAACAGATAAAATTTCCTTAATACATAAATCATTAATTTCAATTGCTCTTTTAAATTCTAAAATCGATTCTTCTTCTCTTCCAATTTTACTATAATAAATTCCTCTTCTATAATAAGCTTCTGCAAAATTTGGATTTAATTGAATTGCATGATTATTATCATTCATTGCTTCTTTAATTTTATCTAAACAAAAATAACAATAACCTCTTTGCATATAAATTTCAGGATCATTATTATTTATTTTTAAAGCCTTGTTAAATTCAATAATTGCTTCTTCTTTTTTATTAATATTAGATAAACAAATTCCTTTATTAAAATAAGCTTCTGTATAATTTGGATTTAATTCGATTGCAATATTATAATTATCTATAGCACTTTCTATTACTTTTTTATTATAAAAATTAACACCTTTATTTAAATATGCTCTTGCATTTTTTTCATAGGAATTTATTTTATCATACACTGCAATTGCTGAATCAAAATCTTTTATCATTGTATAACATTTTCCTTTTAAAAATAATAATTCTATTATTTTTATTTTTATTTGAGGATCTTCAGGAAGTAATAATTGATGAGCTTTATTTAATAAAACTAAAGATTTTCCATGTTGAAATAATTTCATATATATTCTTGCTTTAAGTAAATATGCATTATAATTATTTGGGTAATATTTTAAAAATAATAAAACATAAGTTAAAGCTTTTTTATATTCTTTCATATGGAAATAATCAATAGAAATATTTAAAAATGTTGATGGATTAGAAGCATCCCATTCAAGATTATTTACTTGATTATTATTTATATTATTATTATTATTATTATTATTATTATTATTATTATTATTATTGTTGTTATTATTTAGATTAGCATTGTTATTATTATTATTTTGAATTATATTATTATTTAAATTTTGAGGTTGAGCTTGTGGTTCAGGATTATTTATTATTTGATTATTTTGATTGATGTTATTTAAGATATTATTATTTATGTTATTATTTATTATATTTTGTGCTTGATTATTTATATTATTATTATTTATATTATTTAGATTATTAACATTACTATTTTGAAGAGGTTGATAATTATTTTCAATTTGATTATTATTATTTTCATTATTATTTGTTCTTCTCCTTTGATACCTTCTTCTTTCCATTAAATGTTTTTATTTTTTTTGATTTTAAAAATAATTAAATTTAAACAATAAATAAAATTTTTAAAATTTAATCAAATTAAAATGTCATCTTTAAAATCAGTAAATACAAAACTGGAAGCATATAAATTAATACATGATCCAGTTCGTCTTCTTTGTTTATTATATTCAAAATATGGAGATATAGAAGAAGATCAAAATTTTTTATATATAAATTAATTATTATATGATAAATTAAGTCATTATAACTCTCAATTTAAAGAATATCAATATATGGATTTTACAGAAGAATTTTTAAGAAGATTTTATTTTTTTGAAGAAAGTTTTATAAGAATTCCAAAATTAAGTGATTATTATAAAAATTATCTAAAATTTTTTTGTAGACCGAATTTTAGAAATTTTAAAATTTATGAAATAATGCATAATTATGGTGATTATAAAGCAGAAATTTTTTATAAAAATAATTTAGCTTCTAAAAATGAAATTAATGAAAGTTCAAATAAAACTTCTTTATCTTCCCTTGATAATGTAACTAATAATAAGACAATATTTGATAAAAAAACTAGATTTATTATAGAAAATGAGAATAATAAGAAAAATAATTCAAATATTAAATATACTTTGACTTTAGATTCTTCAAGAAATTTAAATAACTTAAATTTATTAACTAAAAGAAGTAAAGATGATTCTTTTATTGATTTTATTTCTCCTTTGATTAATTATCATATCACTAAAAAAGAAATTAAAACTCAAAACAAAACAATTTCTAATCCAAAAAATATACAAAAAAATAAAGTTAGTATAAAATCAAATTTACAAAAAAATATTATTAATATTAAAAGTTCTTTATATAATTTAGTTAAAACTAATTTAAATTGTGAAACTATAAAAACTCAAAAAAGAAATTTAAAGTCTCCTAAATTAAAAACATATTTATCAAATTTTAAATCAAGTTTAGAAGAATTCAACAAAAATAAAACAAAATATATTGAAAAAGCTAAAATGAAAAATAAAACATATAACAATAATAATAATAATTTAATTTCAAATTTTAGGAATTTTTCAAAGTTATCAGCAACATTAAATAATAATTTATATAATAATTTTAATTTTACTAATACAATAAAGAATAATAGTGCAACAAATAATAAAAACTTAAATAATCATAAAATTAATCACAGTAATTCAAAATCAAAAAATAATAATAATAAAATAACAAATGGAAGTATTCATAATTCAGGAAGTACAATTCAAAGATCAAAAAATAAAACTTTTGATGTTAAAGCTTTTAACTCAATGAATAATTTAACTAAATTTCATTCAAATTCCAATTTTTCTTGTTTTAATTTTCAACAAATTACAATAAGATCAAATAGAAAAAAAAAAAATTGTAATGGTTCTAATTTTAATTTAGTAAAAACTCCATTAAATATTGTAAAAGGAAATACTTCAAAACAAAAAGTTTCAAAAAATAAAAAATATAATAATATTATTAATAATAATAGTAAAAATAGTATTTTAAGTACATCTTCAATTCCTAAATTTTTTAATAAAAAAGATAGTAAAAATTCAAAAGAAAAAAATAATACAAATCATCGGAAAAAAAATAATATTTCACAAAATAATGCTTTAAATTTAAATAATATACTTTTTTCAATCCAAAAAAATTTAAATAATATATCAAATGGACATAATATTTTATCTCCAAAAAATACAATTCAATCAAATAGAATAAATTTCAATAATATTTATAATGCTTCAAGAAATAAAAAAAACATGTTAACTCATACTCAAACTAATATAAAAACTTTTAGAAAAGATATTCTTATTCATAAAACTAAAAGTATTGATGAGGAAAAAAAATTAAAAAATATGCTTTTTAACAATAAAAAAAATCATAATTATCAAATGAGTCAAAGATTAGTAAATCAAATAGAAGAATTAATAAAAAAATCTAAATCTCCTTTTAGAAAATATAATATAAACAATATTAACAATAATTTTAATAATTATAAGAAAATGACAATTGACAATTCTAATTCATCTATTCATAATAATCATAGTGGAACTTCTATTAAATTAAATTCTAATAATAAAACAATTAATGTTAATTTAAATATGAAAGTAAATAGTGAAGATAGAAGAGAAAAAATTATAAGAATGATATCACCTAAAAAATAATAAAAAAATAGAAAATTTTTTATTTATAGTCAATAGTATAAATAATTTTTAATTTTTTACATCTTATTTAAATAACTTTTTAACAATTTTTTAGAAATAATCACAAATATTTCCTTAATAGATTTAATTCAATATAAATTTTTTATATCACATAAATGTTTTTTTCTTTGAATTAAAATATCATTTTCATTTAATAAATTATTATCAATATTAATATTATCAATATTATTATTATCTTGTTTATTATAATCAAAATAATAATTATCAATTATTTTAACATTAGACAATATATTTTTTTTACTTAATATAATATAATCTTTAACATCATTTTTATAATTTAAATCTTTAACACAAACATTAAAATCATCTAAACAAGAAATTTCTTTATTATTTTCAACCGGAGTTAAAACAGGAATTCTTTTCATTTTTGCATTTATAATTTTTCTTCTTTCAAAAATTAATTTATTATTATAATTTTTATTTATCACTCCATTTAAAAGTTTTTCAATTATTTTATTTTTTTTTTCTTGAATATCCTTAATTTCTAAAGTATTCAATTTTAAAATAGCATTATTAACATATTCCATTCCTTCATCTTTCCCCATTAAATTTTTTGCAAAATTAAACATTATAATAGTTGCATTATATAAATTGACAATATTATTAAATCCTCGAAAAAAAAAAATAATATCTAAAATAGAATTAGATAAATCTTTATTAATTCCAGAAATAAAAATTGAAATTAACCATTTAGCACATGAAGAAGAAATTAAATATTCAGATTTATTTTTTTCAAAAAATAAATTTAAATTTTTATCTTTTTTAATTATATTATATATTATTTCCATATCACTTTCAATTCCAATTCCAGTTAAATAAAAATCAAAAGGAAGAATTTCTTCAATAATTGAACAAAATAACCAAAAACTTTCTTCTTCATTAAAATGTGTTATTTCTAATAATTTTGCTACAATTTGATTAAAACCTTGACAATAATTTAAAGAAATATTTCTCACAGTAAATGCTGATAATATATTTCTTAATTTATTTTTTTCATTTTCTTCTATAGACTTTACAAAAGATCTATTTACATCTATTTCTATTTTTTTTTGAATTTGTTTATAAATAGGATGTTCTATTTTAATATAATTTCTAAACATATTTAAAATTGTGTTATAATAATTTTTATTTTGTATTAATTTTTCTCTTGCTCTTGTTATAATTAACCAATAATCTTTTCTTATTTCATCTGGAATTGGTTTTTCTAATAATTTATATATAATATTATATTCCTTTAAAGTCAAATTTATTTTTTGTTCTGTTATTATTATTTTACCTTCTTTTTCCCAAGAATATTGATTTTTAATTTTGTTTTTCTCTAAATTATTTATTTCTAGATTCATTTTTAAATATTTTTGAATATAATTTTAAATTAAAAATAAATGAATAAAATCACAAGTTTCTCTCATTTTGCAAGTTTATCAAAAAGACCAACAAAAAACTTTAAATGTCCAACTTCAATTCCATCACCGAAAAATTCTTCAAGAAAATTTCCAAAGAATTATCAATCACCAAATAAAGAAGAAGAATTAATTTTAATAAAAAGAAAATTTTTGAATAAATCAAAAGATTTAAAACAGACTTCTTCATATTTAAGTTTTGTTTCTCCAAGTAGTTATATTTATTTAAATAAACAAAACAAATTAAATAATTCAATAAAAAGTCAATTGATATTAACATCAATGGATAATTCTTCCATTGCTTATTCAAAAGATAAAATTTATTCCTACTTAAATAATAGTAATTATAATAGTAATAAAAATAATAATAATAATTTGAATAAAAGTTTAAATAATAAAAGTTATTCGATTAATGTTAAAAAAAAAAATGAAAATAATAGTCAAACACATAGTAATTCAAATTTATATTCAAATTCTTCAAATCAAAAAAAAAAATTTGCCTTTATTTCAATAAGTTCAAGAAAAAATTCAAATGAAAAAAAGAAAAGTGAAAATAAAATTTTATTTCCTCAAAATCAAAAACTTAATTCTTTTAGTAACAATAAAAGTTTTTACAATAGACAAAATAAATCAAATAATAAAGATAATAGTTATAGTAATAATAAGAAAAATATATTTAATTCTAGCAGTAATAATAATCAATATAATCATAAATTTAATATCAATTTCATAACAAATTATTTAAAAATAACTAAAAAACAAAATAACAATAACACAAATAATAAAAGTGCTTCAATAAATAATATAAATGCTTCTTATGGACAAGTAAAAAGTAAAAAAATTATATCTTCTACAGCAAAAGCTTCTCCAAGAATCTCTTTATATAATTTAAATTCTATTTCTTCAAGAATAAACAAAATTCAGAAAAATATTAATGTTTCATTAAAAGATTATGAAAAAGGAGTTAAAAAGAATAAAAACATTGCAAATAATTGTATTAATAATGTAAATAAAAGTATGAATTTATATGAGAATATAATCAATAATAATAATTTAATTTATAATACAAAGCAAAAAAAAAACTCAAATTCAAAAGATAAAATTATTAAAAAATCAAATAAGAAAAAAATTGGGAATAAATATATTAAGAATATAAATATTAATTACAACAAAAGTAATATTCATTCAAAAATTTCTAAAATTTTTAGCCAAAGTCAAAAAGAAATTTTATCTAAAAAATTAAAAAAAACATCAACAACAAATAATTCACCTAATAAAGATAATGTAAATAAATCAAAGAAAAATAATATTATAACAAAAAACGAGAAAAAAAATGAAAATAATTTTATAAAAAATTTAAGTGTAAAAGAATTTGAAAAACCACTTTTTTCAAATTCTCAATTAAATATAAGCGAAAAATATTTCAAAAAACTAAAAGAAAATTTAGAATTAAAACAATTTAATCCAAGTACTTCAACATTATCAACTTCAAATCATGATTGTAATTATTATCAAAAACAATCAAAAGATTTATCATTATATATAATATCCTATAAAAAAAAATATAATGAATATCCACAAACTTCACTTTCTTTTTATAAATATGGAAGATTAATTGGACAAGGTGCTTTTGGAAAAGTCAATTTAGGTTTAAATGTTTTAACTGGAAGAGTTGTTGCAGTAAAAAGTTTTAATAAGGATAAATTAAATAATCAAACAGAAAATAAAAATAAAATTTTTTATGAAACTGATTTAATGAAAAATTTAAATCATCCTAATATAACTAAAATTTTAGAACATTTTGAAAGTGAAAAATATTATTTAATTATAATGGAATATATTAACGGAGGAAATTTATTTTCTTTTGTAAAAAAAAGAAGAAAATTAAGTGAAAAAACAGCAAAATTTTTATTTAGACAAATAATACAAGGAATAAAATATATTCATTCCAAAAATATAGTTCACAGAGATATAAAATTAGAAAATATATTAATAGATGTAAATAACAATATCAAAATATGTGATTTTGGAATAGGAAAAATATTAGATAATAAAAATAAAAAATTACATGATCAATGTGGAACTCCAATGTATATGGCACCAGAAATTTTATTATCTACAAAAGAAAAAGGATATGATGCTTTTCCTGTTGATTTATGGTCAGCTGGAATTGCATTATATATTATGTTAAGTGGAACTTTACCTTTTTCAATTCACGATGAAGATATTTCTTCTATTAATAATAATAATGAAAAAAAAAATTTTGCTTTACAATATGCTATAATAAATCATGAACCTAAAAAAATTGAAAATATTTCAAGTGAAGCTAAAAATTTATTGTTTGGGTTATTAAATAAAAATCCTAAAAAAAGATTAAATTGTGATGAAGTTTTAAATCATCCTTGGTTAAAAAATAATAATAATAATAATAATAAATATCATTTATTTACTAAAGCTGAAATGACGATGTTAAGTAAAACTTATATTGATTATAGATATGCTAAAATTGAGGATTTAAAAGAAAATTTTACTTTAAGTAATTTAGAAAGAGAAGATAAAAATAGTAATAATAAAAATTTGAATGTTAGAACTAAAAGTTTAATTTTAGCACCTTATAATTCAATGAAAAATTATTATGAGAATGAAGAAGAAGAAGAAGATGAATCAGATGATTTTAATAACTTATCTTTGAACTTAGAAAATGGAATTATTTTATTTGCAAATAAAGTCAGAGAGTTTAATATTAATTATGAATTAAATAATAATGATGAATTAGATAATGGAATGTTAATTAATACTAAAACAGAAAGTTATTCAACCAGTTTAAGAAATAATACATTAACTAATAATAATAAAATATGTTTTGAAGAAGAAAATAATAATTCTCTGAAAAATGGTGTGAAAGAAAAAGAAGAGACTTCAAATTTAAATCAAAATGAAAAATTAAAAAGTGAAAATATTTTAAATAAAATAGAGAATCTTGGTTATGATAGAAATTATGTTAAAGATTGTTTAAAAAATAATAAAATTTGTCATGCTACTGTAATTTATTATTTAATGATGAATTATGATAGATTTTGAAAAACAAATTGTGTATTTTATTTTAATTAAATTTAAATTATTTTTTTACAAATATTTTATAATATTTACTTTAATTATTGATTAAAAATATCTCTTAGTCTATCAACTTCTTTTTTTAAAGATACAATTAATCTTTCTTGTTCCATTCTTACTTCTTCACTTTCCTCTAATTTATAAAATAATAATTCATTGTTGTTTATAATTTTATTATTTTCTTCAAATAAATCATCATATAATTGTTCTTTTTTTTTAAGTCTTCCTAAGTTATTTTTTAAATTATTAGTTTTTTGTCTTAACTTAATCAAATCAGATTTGTCTTTATTAAATTCATTTAATAATTTTTGATATCTTTCTTTAAAAATATCATTTTGAGGAGAATATATATTATTATATTTTCTATCAGATTTTTCACTATAACTTCTTATTTTAGAATTTGAACGAGAAGAATTTTTAGATTTACTTCTTTTATTTTTTATTCTTTTAGTAAATAAATTATTTCTTGTTTTATTAAATGAAGCAATTGAAGAAGCATAATCAGAATTATTTAATCTTTTATCCAACCCTCCAATTTTAGATTGTAAATTATCTAATTTATTTTTCATATCATTTAAAGATTTTATTGGATCATCATTTTTATTAATTTTTTTTATATTATAATTATCATTATTATTATTATTGTTTGATGATAAATATTCACTTTCTTCTTCTTTTATTTTATTTTTATTAGTAGAATTTATTCTTTCCATTATTTTTTGTAATGCCAAACTTCTATTTGATGTATTTAAATTAGAAGGATTTTTATTATTTTTTTGATTATCTGATAATTTAGAATTACTATTTAACATTTGAGAATTTTTGAAGTCCTCTATTCCTTTATCTAAAATTGAATTAATTATTGTATTATTATCACTATTATGTTTATCATCTTCTTCTTCTAAATAAGTATTATAATTCATATTTTTTAAATATATTTTAAATAATCAAAATAAAAAAAAAATTAAAAATATATAATTTACAGAAAATAAAATATTGTAAATTAAAATTATCAAATAAAAATGAAAGAAGAAAATAAAAATTTAAGTTCAACAAATTTAATAAAAGTAAAATCAATTAGAAATTTGAATTCTAATTCTGATTCAACTTCCACAAAAAATTATGATGAATCAATATATATAAATGAAAAAAGACAAGTTTCATTTCCTTTTAATTTTCTTTGTGTCATAGAAGTTGAATCTTGGAAAGAATATAATTTTGACGTAACAGAACAAGATCCTGAATGGCAAAAAGTTGAACCAGAAAAAAAAAATGTTTCAAATGTTTCAAATTATGATAAGAATATTGTAAATCATAACAAGAAAAGTATAAATAAAAAAAAGGATAAAGATTTAAATTCTTGTGGATGTGAAATTTTTTGAAAAGTATATTTCCACGAAAAATTAAGTGTAATAATAAATTATATAAAGTTTATATATTAAAGTTGGTTAAATAAATGGTAAATAAATGTAAAGTTAATAGTTGTAATTATATATTTTTATAAAATTTAAATAAAACTATTTTTAAATATGGAAAAAACAAATTTTAATGAACAAAATAATAATATTCAAATGGATAATTTAGATAATCCATTTAATAATAATAATCCTTCAATTAATATGTCGAAGGCAATGTCAATTATTAAATATAATGATATGAAAAATAATCAAAATCAAATAAAAAATTCTTTTTGCATTTTTGATAGTACTATTGAAAATAATTCATTTATTCAAAAAATAGATAATGAACCACCTCCAACAGCACAATTGATTAATTTTCAAAAAAAAGACGTAGAACAAGAAAATAATAATGATTCAAATCAAAATATTTTTGATATTAATCAAATTTATATCCCCTAAATAAGTAAGGAGAATAATAATAATAATTTAAATATTAAAAATCAATATAATAATACTCCAAATTATTTTAATATACAAAATCAAAATAAAGAAAATAATATTAAAACTATATTACCAAAAAATGATAAAGAAGACCAAAAAGAATTAGTAGATTTAAAGCAAAAAAAAAAGAGTGAAAATTCTAAATTAGATAATTCTTCTCAAAAAAGAAATAAAAGTGATTTAGCAGATAATTTAATCAAAAAAAAAATAGCAAATCATCAAAAACAATTTAATAATAAATACCCAATTTTTTCACTTGAAGATATAAACCAAAATCAAAAACAAGAAAATTTAAAGGATAATTATTTATATCAAGGAAAAACTCCAGATATTCATGAAAAAAATAAAATGAATAATGAAATAAAAGATATTAAAAGTAAAAATCAAATAAATAATAACAAGAAAGTAAACAATAATCCAGTAAATAATTTTAATTATAATAATTTAAATAATTATAATAATGTAAATAATTATAATTATAATAATCAAATAAAAAACAATCAACCAATTAATAATCATCCAAATAATAACAATTATATTTCTAATAATCAAATAAATAATATTAAAGTAAACCAAAATCCAATCAATTATCATAATATTTATAATAATAATAATAATCAAATAAATAATAATAAAAGAAATCATATTCCAGTAAATAATAATATTTATAATAATCAAAAGAATAACACAATTATAAATAATAATATTCCATTTTATAATAACAACTATTATAATCAAGTAAATAATAACAATAATTTAAATCATAAGAATAATCAGATGAATATAAAAAATAAGAATGACGATTATTATAATTATTATAATAATTATTATAAAAAATTGAATAATCCAAATGAATATTTAAACAATAATAATAATAATATTAATAATTATAATAATTATTATAAAAACTTGAATCAATATAATTTTAACGAATCAAATCAAAACAAGAATAATCAAAATAATTATAAAATTCAAAATAAAAACAATAATCCTTTTTATTTTTATTCTCCTCCAAAATTTAGTCTTTACGATCAGGCAATGAATGTTAATGCAATTCCTTATAATAATATTCACAACCAAGAAATGATATATAATGAAAATATTCGTAATAAAAATTTTCCTGGGCTATTTATCCCCTAAATTTAAATTATTTATGCATTAATTAAATTAATTTTAACTTTTATAAATTATATTTTTGAAATTTGTCTTTTCATTAAATTTTATAAAAAATATATGAAAAAAAGAAGAATTACAAACAATGAAGGAGAGGATGATAGAAAAGAATATAAAATAAAAAAATTTGAAAGTGATATTTGTTTCCCAAAGGATATTGATTTAGATATGGTAGATTTAGCTATAGAAAAAAAAAATTTTATTTTATCAAAATTTGTCACTTTGAGTTGTAGAATAAAAAAATCTTTAATATTATATAATACTTTTTATAAATTAGAAAAAGAAAGACAAGAGAATAAAGAATCATTTGGGATTATATTAAAAATTTTGGAAAATAATAATATAAATTCTATTTACAATTCTTTATATTTAAAAACAATTAATACAGGAAATAATGGTATAAATTTTAAAAAGGAATTTAATTATTATAAATACACTTTATCTCTAAGAGATTTAAATTTTTTTTTATCTCATAAAATAGAAAAAAGTAAAATAATTTTATTAGATTTATTAAAAAAAATAAATGAAGTGGATTATTTAAATCTAAAAAAGGATGTAATAATATTTAATTTTCCAAAATATAATCTTCCTTATTCATATGGAAATGACCAATTATTTTATTACTATTGTATAGACAAATTAAAAAAAATAATAATTTCTGAGGATATAAAAAACAAAATAATTAATTTCAAAAATTTTTTAAGTTTAAATCCAAAATATATTTTTAGATCAATGATGATATATTTTTTTTTTTGCATTGAAAATTTATCTGTTTTAGAAGGAGTTGATAATTTATTATTTGAATCAGATGAAATAAAAAATAATATTTCAAAAAAATTAATAAATCTAAAAAAAATAAAACTAATATTTTGCCAAAATGTTTCAGTCCTTTTGCCCAAAAAGATATTTATCATGATATTTACCACATAAATTATAATAGAATAGCCGGATTAGAAACCTATCCAGGTAAATTTAATATTAAAATAGGGGATATTAAAGAATTTAAAACAAGTAGAACTTTAAGAAAAAAAGGGTTTTCTTATACGACTACTAATGCTAACAATCCAATGAATGCTGAAAATAGAAAAATTAATGTTGGTTATATGACTAGTAATGAAATATTTGATGAAATTATTACTTTAAGTAATAAACATAAAATTAGTGATGAAGGAACCGAAACACTTCTAAAATTTGGAAAAGAAATAGATGATG
>JAEEGI010010731.1_pt1 | contig 19861 bp, 16 predicted proteins | sample 8958751 | NCBI WGS metagenome assembly JAEEGI01 (sample SAMN16246545, study PRJNA631951) | gut metagenome | biome: gut microbiome; feature: rumen; material: KS-attached | host: Bos | place: Iran: Karaj | collected 2018-10 | reverse complement strand
TATTGTACGGTGGAACATGACTCGCTCATCATAAACAACGGAAAGTGGTGTTGGTTCTCTCAAGGCATCGGCGGACGGTCTGCCCTGGATTATCTTATTAAGGTCAAAGGAATTCCTTTTCGAGATGCTGTTGAGCGGATCATCGGAAACATCACGGAGCCGCTACCAGCTATAAAACAAACTGAGAGCCCTCCCAAAGAATTCGTCATGCCTGAACTGAGCAGCGATACGACACGTGTCAGTACGTATCTTGCTAGTCGTGGGATTGATCCTGAGATCACAAAATGGTGTATCGATCACAATCTGATCTTTGAGACTGCCAAGTACGGCAATGTTGTTTTCGTCGGCTATGACAAGCAAGGTAATCCGAAACACGGATCCATGCGTTCGACGACCTCCCCGTACAAGGGTGATGTTAAAGGAAGTGACAAACGATTCGCCTTCAGGCTGATACGAGCCGAGCATCCCAGGAAAGTCCATGTCTTTGAAGCTGTTCCGGACCTTCTGTCGTATGCAACCTGTGTCAAGTTACGTGGCGGAAACTGGCGAAAGGAGACATACTTGTCACTTGCAGGAATCGGCGGTAGTTCCCTGCCAAAAGCGCTCGAACAGTTTCTGAAGGATTATCCGGATATAAGTCATATATATCTTCATCTGGATAATGACGAACCCGGGCGAAACGCAGCAAAGACTATTAAGGGACTTCTCAACGGAAAGTATGTCGTGAAAGATCAGCCGCCACCATCAGGAAAAGACTATAACGAGTATCTTCAGTCCAATAGGGACCAAATTAAACCTAAGAAGGAGGCCATAAGGAGATGAAACAATTTAGACGAGCAGTAGCGTTACTGCTTATGGCGAGCACCTTGGCTACGATGGCCGGGTGCTCTTTTACTAGTGAAGGCACTGACAGTACGGAAGAAACTACTCAGGCAACATATCTGGTCGGATCCCCGGGTAAAGCTGAAACGTTTGAGTTCGGCGTGACCGGGATCAATTCGTTCGATGTGGTTACTGATTATGGTGAGACGATGCACTACCTTTTGGTGAGCGTGTCTTACACGAACCTGTCAGAGAAAGAACAGGATATCAGCAAGAGGAATATCGGATTATATCTCGATAACGAGGAAATCTTCTCCGTTGAGTATCGTCAGGAATTCAAAGACTTCTTTGAGGAAGGCCTTCTCTTCAACGACAAGAAAGTTCAGCCCGGAAGAACCAAGAGGGGTTATATCGTCTATCGGATCTATAGAGACTTCTCAACGATCAATATCTGCATGGACGATGTGATCGTCACAGCTGCTTATGACGAAGTGGCTCCTCTAATTTTGCCGGAAGAGACAGAAGTTACAGAGCAAGCAACGGAGACAACTCCACCTGAGACCACAGCTCCGACGACAGTACAGACGTTGGCTGCCACCGAAGCGACAACCGCGACGACAGCTGATTCGGTCCCGACCGAGTCAGTCCCGTCCGAGTAAAAAGCCGAAGGCTTTTCATGGGGTCTCAGGGTCTCCCTGACAAGCTTCCTGTGTTTGTGTACACAAACGCGTTGCTTGCTATTCCATTCCGAGTCGTAATGACAGGCCTTATGTCAAGAGAAAGGGGGTGATAACCGTGGACGACAAAATCCTGATCGACTACTGCCTGGTCTCGAAAACTCTCATCGAAGACAGACTCGTATCTCCAAAGGCAAAGGCACTTTATGCCATTCTCTGTAACTGGCCGCAGGGGTACGACTGCTCTCTTAAGAATCTGTCGGATGAGATGAGATCTGGTAAAGAATCCGTCTCGGATCTTCTGAAGGAATTGGAAGATCTCGGATATATTGAGCGGAATCGAATCCGAGGTCCTGACGGCAGATATGACATCACAAAGTATAGTGTCTTCACTAAACCATCACATTAACAATTTGAAAGGAGGAAGCTATGGCAGACAAAAAAGAAGATCGAATGGTTCAGGTTCATTTCCGTGTCACACAGACTGAGCTTGATGCAATCAAAAAGAATCAGGACAAAGCCGGGTTAAGGTTAAGCGAGTATGCCCGAAGGTTGCTTATGGGCGAAATTGTCGTAGCTGCACCTCCGGCTGATCTGAACTATCTTATTCGGGAGCTCAAGAGGATCGGAAGTAATCTCAACCAACTTTTGAAGAAACTTAATGTGCTTGGCATAGCGCATCCTTTGGAACTGGAAAGATGTGCCGACGATATTCGTGAGATCCTTAACTTGATATATGAGACATACCGTCCCAAGAAAGGAGCCGACTAATGGCAGTAACATCAGTCTGGGCCGTAAACACAAGAGTCGGTAGTGCTCTCGACTATATCATGAACCCGGAGAAGACAAAGGAGAAACCTGAGCTAAGTTCAGAAGCGATCGCAGCACGTCAAGCTGTCGGTGATGTCATTGACTACTCCGTTAATCCGGAGAAGACCGAACAGATGATGTATGTAACCGGAATCAACTGTAATCCCGATACTGCCCTGGAAGAGTTTATGAACACCAAGCAGTACTGGGGCAAGACCGACGGAAGGTTAGCTTATCACGGTTATCAGTCTTTTCGCGAAGGCGAGGGCGAGATAACTGCTGAGAAGGCACATGAGATCGGAGTTAAGCTTGCGCAGGAATTATGGGGCGACAGATTTGAGGTAGTTGTAGCAACACATCTTAATACCGGTCATTACCATAACCATATGGTCGTTAATTCCGTTTCGTTTATGGATGGTTATAAGTACCGTCGCACCATAGAAGATTATCGCCAGATGAGGATCGTAAATGACAGGCTGTGCAAAGAATACAATCTCCATGTAGTTAAGGATCCTGATCACAAACGAGGAAAATCTTATGCCGAGTGGCGTGATGAGAAACAAGGCAAGAAGACTGTACGAGGATCTATCCGAGATGACATCGATTATGCGATAAGTCAGTCACGAAGCGAACGAGACTTCGCCAGAACGATGAAAGAACTCGGATATGAATTCAAGTTCTATAAACCTGACGGTACCCCGTATGAGCATCCCGGCCTTAAGCCGCCGGGCGCCAAGGGCTATTTCAGGTTCCGAGGTCTGGGCCAAAACTACGAATACGATTCCATAAGAAGGCGTATCATCGAGAACACGGCAGTTCCGGGTACGCCTTTATTAATGGAAATGTCTTCATATCCTGCATTTAATCCGCGACCGAATGAGACAGCCCTGTCTTCTCAGTACAGATTCTATGTTATAAAGCTATTCTCATACTCCCATAGGTCCAAAAGAACCAAGAGAGAATATATCCCGTATGCCTTGAGAGAAGATATCGCCAAACTCGACCAATATATCGAGCAGATGGATTATCTATATCAGCATAAGATCGATGACGTATTCACTCTTCAAAGCAAAAAGGAGTCACTGCAATCTGAGCTGAAACACCAGATCGTAGAAAGGCGCAAGCTCTATACGGTCAAGGAGCGTGCTGAACGTAATAACGATGCTCCGTTGATCCTGCAAACAAAAGCTGCGATCAATGTTGCTTCCGGAAAGATCAAAAAACTTCGTAAAGAGATCTCTTTATGCGAAGCAGTTACAGCCAGTTCGGATCGTGTTGAAAAAGCTCTGGAAGATCTTAATAAGAAACCGGAGCTTGATAGTCACAAGATCAAAGATGATCCAAAGAAAAACAAAGTTCGTAATAAGCAAGATATGACACTTTAACTTCCGAATCGTTCATTAATAAGCCATATCTTGCATGTTATCTTCACGCCACTCTCAACCGGGTGGCGTTTTACATGCCCTAACGGGCAAATATTAAAACAAGGAGGAAAAATCCATGGCAGTTGAAAACGAGACAGCCGATCAGGTTGTCAGAATGGTCCTACAAGGGACAGAGGTCGTGCTAAGGCTTTCCGGAGAAGCAAGTCTTCGAATCGGTCAGATGATCTATGCTGCTCTGAAAGACGGGCACACTACAAAGGGTAAGGCAACCCTTTGGGAGTTCCTGAAGTCAGGCAAAGAACAGAAGATGTTCCGTATCCCTGATGAGTATCTGAAGGCATTCACCAAGGCCAGCAAGAAGTTCGGTTTTCCTTTCGTGATCATGAAAGACAAAACGAAGAACGATGGTCTCACGGACATCATGTGCTATGCATCTGATGCTTCCAAGGTAAACAGGGTTATCGAGAACTTCAAGCTCATGGTCGAAAAGGTAGAAGTCATCAAGCCTGAGGTAGTAAAGACGGAATCCGGAGAACTTGTAAAGCCCCTGGGTATGCAGATGGCTGTCCCCCTGGAGCTTATCGACGGTATTCCCGACCCCAAGTCACAGGGCAGACGGCTTCTGTCTGAAATTCAGAAGTATGCAGCCAAGATGAAAGCAAACGGTCCTCAGATCGTAGAGCCAATTGGTCTTCTCTGCAAACCGGATGGTCGTTACGATATCCTTCCCGGTCAGGGTTCCAAGAGACTCATGGCACTAAGGCTTGCTAACTACAAGACCGCAGTAGCTGACATCTCTGTTCCTAAGAAGGAAGGCATCGAAGTCAGAGCAGAGAACATCGAGGAAAGATCGCCTCAGGAAAGAACAATACCCGGAGAACTCCACAAGGAGCCTGTACCCGATGAGACGTTCCCTACCAAGGAAAAGGGGCAGACCACAAACCCTACTATGGCCCGAACGTCACGCGACCCAGCGTCCGGGCTAGGCTCCGAGCAGAAATCGCGAAAAGAAAGTCGAATGACATCTATGGCCCTTCCTGAGAATCGACCTTCGGTCCGTAAAAAGCTCGAGGAAGCCAAAAAGATCTCTGCCGATAAGCAGGTCGCGAAAAATCTCGTGAAGGCCTTGCAGAAGCCAAGTCCTACAAAGAATCAGAGGTGATCCCAAGTGAGAAAACCTGAAAACAAGTTCTCTATCACGAGAATCATCTTGTACTCCTCAGGTCTCATCCCGGTCATATGGCTTGCACTAAGGTCAGCACCGTACTTCACCGATAACGGTCTTGTAGGTCTTATCGAAAACGCGGGAGACATATTCAATAATCCGTTTCATATCACATTTGTTAAGGGCAGCCTTCAGGTTGTCCTTATTTTTATTGTCCTATATGGAATCGGCATTGGGATATATCTCTCATCCGAAAGGAACTACAGGCGCCGTGAAGAGTTTGGTTCAGCCAAATGGGGAGATGCCCATTCGGTCAATAAGCGATACGAAGCAGATCCGCCTGAAGCCAACAAGATCCTGACACAGAATGTCAGGATCGGCTTTGACGGTCATGTTCACCGTAGGAACCTGAATGTTATGGTCGTTGGTGGTGCCGGTGCCGGTAAAACAAGGTTTTATGCGATGCCCAACATCCTACAGGCCACAAAAGACTCTAAGTTCTCGATGGTCGTGCTTGACCCAAAAGGTGGAACTTTGCGAGCTTGCGGGCAATACCTGATAGACCAAGGATACGACGTGAGGATCCTGGATCTCATTAACCTGGACAGAAGCCATTGTTACAACCCTTTCGTGTACTTGGAGAGTGACGACGATATTCAGCGTCTTACCACTAACATCATCAAGAACACGACACCTAAGGGCAGTCATACTTCTGAACCTTTCTGGGATCAGGCAGCCGAAATGCTTCTTAAGGCACTTGTCTTCTACCTCTTCTACGAGGCTCCACCGGATGAACAGAACTTCCCTATGGTTATGGATCTGATCCGTGCCGGAGATGTCAAAGAGAATGACGATGATTATGTATCGCCCTTGGATATCCTTTTCGCCGAGCTTGAGCAGAAAGATCCCGAACATATAGCACTGAAGTATTACAGGAACTATCACTCGGGAGCTGCTCAGACTTTGAAGTCTATTCAGATCTCGTTGATAGCAAGGCTTGAGAAGTTTAATCTTCCGTCACTTGCAGGTATTACCCAGACCGACGAGATGCGACTTCGAGAACTCGGCGAGAAGCCTGGCGTTATCTTTGCTCTTATCCCGGATAACGATCAGTCCTTCAACTTCATTATCGGCATGCTCTATACCCAGCTCTTCCAGCAGCTATACAGGTCTGCCGACTTTGAACATGGGGGCCGACTGCCGTATCACGTTCATTTCATCATGGATGAGTTCGCCAACGTTTGTCTCCCGGACTCTTTCGATTCGCTTCTTTCTACGATGCGATCCCGTGAGATATCCGTAAGCATAATCCTGCAGAACATGGCTCAGCTTAAGGCTCTTTTTGAGAAGAACTGGGAGTCCATCACGGGTAACTGCGATGAATTCCTTTATCTGGGCGGCAATGAGCAAAGCACTCACAAGTATGTCAGTGAGCTCTTAGGCAAGGAGACGATCGATACAAACAACTACGACCTGAACAGAGGCCGTAGCGGTGGCGGATCCACAAAACACGATTTGCTTCAGGCCAGAGAACTCATGACCCCTGATGAGGTAAGAATGCTCGATAACAGGTACGGGATCCTCTTCATAAGAGGTGAATACCCGGTTGTCGATCTTAAGTACGACCTCATGCACCATCCGAAGATCGCTTTCACGGAAGAGGGAGGTGCAGCGCCGTTCATTCACGGCAAAGACACGAGATCTGAAGCGACCATCGCACTGGTTGGCGACGATCCTGACGTATGGGATAAGGCAATCAATATCGAGAACCTTATCAAGGAACAAACCGAATGTGAGGTCCTCTCTTATGAGGATCTCGAAGAAAACTAACAAACAAAGGAGATTGAAAAACATGAACAAGATCAATTCAAACAACAATGTAACCGCTCTTGCTAAGGACAAGAGAAAGACAGTCCTCAAGCGCTACCTGGCGACTGCGATCACCTGCGGCATCGTCGCTGTATGTATGGTGCCGGTACTTGCTGACAGTGATGCCGAGACTGCTATCAACAACATGTCGAATATCATCTTCGGCATCATCAGGGCAATCGGCGTCATCCTCTCCGGTTGGGGCTTGGTTCAGGTCGGTATGAGCTTCCAGAGCCATGATCCTTCCCAGAGATCTCAGGGATTTCTTTGCCTTGCAGGCGGTCTCATCATCGTCTTCGCAAAGTCGATCCTTACCGCTATCGCTCCCGGCGTCTTCAGCTGATGTAATCGGGAGGTGATATCTTGGGTACCGCAGCTTGGTACGAGCTGATGCAAGGTCTTGAATACCTTGGCGACATGCTCGATAAAATGTGGGCTATCCTTACAACCTCTCCTCAGACCTTCAAAGGCGGCACCATTTGGAGCATCATCTCCACAATAAATGGTGTTCTCGGAGCTATCGGCACTTCTCTTCTGGTTTTGTTCTTCACTATCGGAGTTATCAAGACCTGTGGGAGCTTTGCCGAGCTCCGTAAGCCTGAGACAGCTGTAAAAGTGTTTATCCGCTTTGCTATCGCTAAAGCATTGGTAGATAACTGTCTTTCCCTGCTCGTGGATTTCGTAACAATAGTTCAAGGCATCATCTCAAAGGTAACCGGAGCCAGCTCCATTGGCACTGCCCTGGAGTTCACGATCCCTTCTGAGGTGCAGAGCACTTTCGAGGGCATCGGTATCTTAGACGGTGCTATTCCTATATGGGCTGTATGCTTCATCGCTCACCTTGCATTTATTGTGGTTGGTCTAGTCCTGCTCCTTACTGTATACGGCAGATTCTTCAGGATCTATATGTATGCGGCTATAGCACCTATACCGCTATCTACTATGGCAGGCCAGCCTACAGAGAACATCGCTAAGAGCTTTCTTAAGAGCTTCGCCGGTGTCTGTCTTCAGGGTGTAGTTATAGTTTTGGCATGCGTTATCTTCACTGCTTATGCAGCATCGATGCCTCAAATGAACACTTCATATGAACCTTTGAAGATGGTTTGGATATACGTAACAGAAGTAGTCTTCAACATGCTTGTATTAGTCGGGCTCGTTAAAGGCTCCGACAGGATAATTCACGACATGATGGGCTTGTAAGGAGGAAAACCATGGAAATCAATATAAACAAAGACATTAGAGAATACACCGAAGGCGTCTTCTTCGGACTTAACTTAAGGCAGCTGATCTGTTCCGGGCTCGCTGTAGCATCCGCAGTTGCGGTCTACTTCGGCACCCGTGACATCGTATCTAAGGACATGATCACTTACTTTTGTATCGCTGCTGCAATACCTTTTGCGGCTATCGGGTTCATTAAGTATAACGGCATGCCCTTCGAGAAGATTATCGTGGCATGGATTAAGGACAACTTCATTGTCCCGAGAAGGCTGACAGTTAAGGCAAACAACCTGTATTTGGAGGCGCTTAAGGGGTATTTCTCAAACAAAGACAAGGAGGCAATGAATGCTAAAAAGCATACAAACATTACTGAAGCAGGATAAGGAGATGTTTGTTGTGCCGAGACGGGTCCAGGACCTGATCCCGGTACAGCGCATCTGGCCTGACGGTATCTTCCAGGTAGGACCTAACAAGTTCTCCAAGACCTGGAAGTTCTCGGACATCAACTATCAGGTAGCATCTGAAGAGGACAAAGAGAATATGTTCCTGCTCTATTCCGACGTTCTCAATTCATTTGACAGTGCCGCTACCACAAAGATCACAGTAAACAACCACAGGCTGAACAAGAAGGACTTCGAGAATTCAATCCTTATGCAACTTAAGGGTGACAGGCTTGATGTTTACCGTGAAGAGTACAATGACATGCTTCTCGAGAAAGCAACGGGAGCAAATGGTATTACTCAGGAAAAGTATATTACCGTATCGATCAATAAGAAGAGCGTTGAAGATGCAAGGACATACTTTGCCAGGACTGGAGCGGATCTTCAGATGCGTCTTTCTTCTTTGGGAAGTTCCCTGGAAGAGCTTGATGCAACAGAGAAGCTTCGCATACTCCACGACTTCTACAGGCAGGGCGAAGAGGTCACTTTCGAGTTCGATATGAATAAGAAAGCAGCCCTTGGTCACGACTTCCGCGACTATATCTGTCCGGATACCATCGAGCGAAAAGATGACTATATCAAGCTCGGAGAGAAGTTCGTGAGGGTCCTTTTCCTCAAGGACTACGGTAACTATATTAGCGATGACATTATTGCCGAGCTTACCGACATGAACAGGAACCTCGTGCTCTCGATCGATGTTCTCTCTGTCCCTACAGATGAAGCGATAAGAGAGGTGGAGAACAAGCTCCTGGGTGTTGAGACTAACATCACCAACTGGCAGCGAAAGCAGAACCAGAACAACAACTTCTCAGCGGTTATTCCTTACGATATGGAGTTGCAGCGCAATAAGACGAAGGAGTTTCTGGCTGATCTCACGACTCGTGACCAGCGCATGATGCTCGGTCTTATTACCATTGCTATCTCTTCAGACAGTAAGGAACAGTTGGATCTTGATACGGAAGCTCTGCAGTCTGTCGCAAAGGGAAGGCACTGCCAGATGGCGGTCCTCAAGTGGCAACAGGCGGACGGTCTCAACACTGCCCTGCCGTTTGGTGTCAGGAAGATTGACTGCTTCAGGACTCTTAATACTGAGTCCTTGGCAGTCTTTCTTCCGTTCAAGACACAGGAGATCATGGATAAAGGTGGGATCTACTACGGTGAGAACGCAATCTCTCACAACCTCATCATGTGCAACAAAGAAAACCTCTTGAACCAGTCAGCATTCCTTTTAGGTGTGCCTGGTTCTGGTAAATCCTTCTCAGCTAAGGAGCTGATCACTTTCCTTATGTTGAATACGGATGACGATATCCTGATCTGCGATCCTGAGGGCGAATATGCACCTCTTGTAGAAGCTATGGGACCTGAAATGGGCTCCGTTATCCGTGTATCGGCCGGCGGACGTGACCGTTTGAACGCAATGTATATGGTCGACGGCTATGGTGAGAACGATCCTATTGTCGTTAAGTCCCAGTTCATCATGTCTCTTGTCGAGCAGATCGATAAGAAAGGTGTCGGACCTCAGCAGAAGTCCATTATCGACAGATGTGCAGCAGCTGTTTACCGTGAGGCAGACAGATGCAAGTCCTCAGGCGGTGCTACTCCTACCCTGTGCACGTTCCGTGAAAAGCTCCTGGAACAGCCTGAACGTGAGGCTAAGCAGATAGCATTATCTCTTGAGCTCTTTACTACCGGATCACTTGATATCTTCGGTCGTGAAAGCAATGTTGATATGGATAAGCGTGTAGTCGTCTTCGATATCCATGGCTTAGGCAGCCAGCTTAAGCCCACGGGACTTCTTGTCATAACAGATACTATGCTTAACCGAGTAACCCTTAATTGGAAGAAAGGTAAGCGTACACACGTCTTTATTGACGAGTTCCATGTCGTATTCGAAAACGAATTCTCCGCACAGTTCTTCAACTCAGCTTGGAGACAGTTCCGTAAGAGAAACGCATATCCGACCGCGATCACTCAGAATGTAGAGTATCTCTTGGATTCCGTTCAGGCATCCACGATGCTCTCAAATTCAGAGTTCGTAATCATGCTCAATCAGGCAGCATCCGACAGGGCTAAACTTGCAAAACTCTTGAATATCTCCGAGATCCAGATGCGTTATATAACGAATGCTCCTGCCGGTTCCGGACTTATCAAGTATGGTTCCGCTCTTGTTCCATTCGTAAACAAGTTCAACAAGGACACGAAACTCTACCAACTTATGACCACAAAACCCGGAGAGGGACAGTTTGCAAACGCGGATTAGTCCCATTAATGTCATGCAGGGCCTTTTCTAGGCTGGTATTATTTAGCCATAAACAACAGATACTAACCTCCTTTCAAGTTCTGTATGTTGTGTGTGTCATAGTTTTTGTCCTTTCTTTCTCGCCCCTGTCGGAGTGGTTTACCGACAGGGGCTCTTTTTTTGCAAAAAGGAGATAAACAAATGCCTCAAATCAACAAAGTAGAGCGCGAAAGAAATATTAAGCAGGTATCGCGCTTGGATGACTTAAAACCTGCTACCGAGAAAATCATAACTAAGGTTCAAAACAAACCTGTCATTACAGTTGAGCAATCGGACGCGACGATTGAAGATGCTTCCACAGCTGCTTATAAAGCCGCACAAAGAACAGGTATTGCTGCCATTAGACACGCACGATCACTGTCTGAAGAATCAGATAAGACTGAAGAACAAGAAGCAATCGATAAGCTTGAAGCATCCGGAAGAACTGCAATATCTGATGCAACAAATGCTGCTTTGAATGCGAAAGAATCATTAAGACGGCAGATCAGAAAGAAGCGTCCTGATATTAAGAACACCAAGGATATCAAAACTGGTACAAGAACCATAAGCAAAGCAAACAGGACTCTTAAAACAGCAAACGACGCCTCTCGTCTGGCTATTAAAAGCACAATCGAAGCCTCAAGGCAGGCTGCTATTGTTTCGCAGAAGGTTGCTTCTGCGAAAAAAGCTGAGCGTCTTTCCAAAAAGGCAGCGGAAAGTGTCAAGAAAATCGTCAAAGGCATAATCAATGCGATTAAGCGTCTATGCGCGGCATTAGAAGCAGCTTCCGTGCCAATTATGCTAATCCTCGTGCTTGCTGCCGCTATTGGTGCTCTTGTAGCATCTGCCTTTGGTATCTTCTTTACTGGCGATGTATCCGGTGAAGGCACAAAAACACTTCAAGAAGTGGTGCTTGAGATCAACCAAGGTTACAACAACTATATTGAAGAGATTAAAAAATCCATCACCCATGATGATCTGACAATTGAGGGCTATTGCGCCCCCTGGCCTGACATCATTTCTGTCTATGCGGTCTATATGACCACTAAATCAGATAATCCTACTGATGTTGTCCACTTGACTGAAGAACACGAGAAACTCCTCTATGATCTTTTCTGGACCATGAATTATGTTTCCTATACTACTGAAGAGATTACTGTAACCGAGAAAGTTCCTGACCTTGATAAGGATGGTAATCAGAAAAAAGATGCTGACGGAAATCTTCTATATATTGAGCAAGAAAAAACTACCGTCACGCTTCACATTACGGTGGATCACGTTTCGGCACAACAGGAAGCAGAAGCCCTCTACTTCAATGCTGAGCAAATGGCCGAACTTAACGAGCTACTTGATCCAAGGAATGCTTCATTATGGTTAGAACTCCTTAGAGGTATTGGTTTAGGATCAAGTGAACTGGTAAATCTGGCATTATCTCAGCTTGGGAATGAAGGCGGAGAGAAATTCTGGCGATGGGCCGGGCTAGACGAGCGTTGTGAGTGGTGCGCCCTTTTTGTTTCATGGTGCGGAGATCAGACCGGGCTTCGAGCTTCTGGGCAGATTCCCTTCTTCTCCTTCGTCTCTGATGGGGTTGATTGGTTCAAATCTAAGGGAAAATGGATCGATGGCTCTGAAATCAATAGTTCCAACTATGACAAGCGCATCTATCCGGGAATGATCATCTTCTTTGACTGGGAGCCTGACGGAAAACCTAACCATGTAGGAATTGTCACCAAAGTTTCTGATGGATATATCTATACAGTTGAAGGAAACCATGGTGATGCCGTAGCTGAATGCTCATACTCAGCCGATAACCATTACTTATATGGTTTTGGCTTTATTGGATAATGGCCACCAAAAACTTATAACACCCCTAAACTTCACAATTGAGCGTTTAGGGGTGTTTTCTGTATACACAAGCCGAAAATTCATTACAAATTTGGCTATAAATAATATAATTAATAAATATATGTAAATAATCTTTAATGTCCCATTAATGCCACTGAACTTATGGTATTTTTAAGATAATTATTAAGGTAAGCACATTGAAGAAAACTATAAAACAAGGATACAAACACTGATGACTAATTTTTTAACTACTTCACAACTGTCTGAAAGATGGGGAATTTCTTCAGCAAGAATATCTAACCTTTGTTCTCAAGGGCTAATTGAAGGCTCCGTTAAAGTGGGAAAAGAGTGGCATATTCCTGTAGATGTTAAAAGGCCCATTGATAAAAGATGCACAAGTGATGAAGATACAGCGAAGTTTACATTCATAGATTTATTTGCCGGGATAGGTGGATTTCATCAGGCCATGAGATACCTAGGTGGCAGATGCATTATGGCTTCTGAAATAGATTCGGCATGCGTTGAAACATATAAAACGAACTACAATACGAAAGATATTCGAGGTGACATTAGGAAAATCGAGGCGGATTCAATTGGTAAATTTGATGTTTTATGCGCTGGTTTTCCCTGTCAACCTTTTAGCAAGGCAGGTCTTCAAAAGGGCTTTAATGATAAGGACCGAGGAAACTTGTTCTTTAATATTATGAGAATACTGGATGAACATCCTGAAGTTAAATTTGTCTTTCTGGAAAATGTTAGGAATCTTGCAGACAAGGAAAATAATTGGAGTGTTATCCGAGACGAATTGATGAAGAGAAACTTCTTTATTACAGAGAAGCCGATTATATTGTCTCCTTCTAATTTCGGATTGCCACAAATACGTGAGAGGGTTTATATACTTGGAATAAGAAAGGATATTCGCAACACCGCGATTCTAACAAACGATTATATACACATTGAGGATCTTGGGTTGGAGAATATCCAATTCAGAAACAGATGCAAATTGGGAAATGCTTTTTCGATTTTGGAAAATCATGTATCTGATGATTATGTGGTTGATGAAGAAATAGAAGAAATGATTCTTGCATGGGATGAATTTAGAAAAGGCACTGGAATAAAAACCGTTGGGTTTCCAATCTGGATCGATAGCTTTGGAGCTGGTATAGACGATCAAGAGGTTTTTTATGCTCAACAGGGGTATGAATCCATGCCCAGTTGGAAGAAAAAATATGTCGATAATAATAGGAAACTCTATCTTTCCAACAAACGATTTATTGATAAATGGATTAAGAAACATAAAATGCTAACCAGAATCAAATTATATAAAAAGTTTGAATGGAATTGCGGAACGGATGTTAGCGATATACGAGATGCTATTATACAGATCAGGCAATCTGGCATTCGTGTTAAACGACCTGATTATTTTCCCGCATTAGTAGCCATTGTAAACACCCCTATAATATTTGATAAGGAAAAACAGCATTTCAGAACAATCACGCCACGAGAAGCTGCAAATCTGCAAAACTTCAACAAGCGTTTCAAATTAGTTGGTACTGATAAGCAAATATATAAACAACTTGGAAATTCTGTAAACGTAAAGGTAATTAAAATATTGGGCGAAAAATTGTTTTCTTTTGCCATAGATGATTGGAAGGCTGTCGAATGAGGTGAAACTATGGGCAAGGCAATGAATGACAAGAAAGAGATGCAGTTGATCTATAAAGTTGCTAAAGATGTGTATTCTGGCGAATATTCATCGAAATATGGTGTTTTATCGCTCAAAGGTAAATGCTCAGCTACGCAATCTTCAATTAAAATGTATTTTGAAATATACAAATGCATGCGTCTAGGAAAGTGTTACAAAATGGGAACCAGTGAGAAATTTACACGGTTTCTTCTTAACGCGATTTTTAGGGATGAAGGGATAGAAGAATACAAGAAAGCCCTGTCAGCTGTAAAAGGTAATTCTGCATATAGAGACAGTGTAAATAATAGTCAACCTGGACTATTAAGAGCTTGCCTGTCATCAATAGAAGACTGTGGTGCAGATATTGATTACGAATCAATTCCAACAGCAAGTATATTATCTATGGAGGATCCTATGGATAAAAGCGAAGAAAGTAATTCTTCTCCCGAAAACAATCAGAATCGACACCAAGCCTCAGAATCACTAACTTCTGATAAGAAGTTGGTTGATACTAGAAACGTAGATATGCTTGTAGCAAATAGAGGTGAGGATTCAGATCTTATCGAGCTTAATATCCAACCTGCAGCAAGCATCTTAAATGTATTCTCAAGATTAAGTTATAAACCATGGTATGCAATTGCTGAATTTGTTGACAACTCAACCCAGTCTTATATTTCTCATGAAGAAGAATTAACTGCTGCACCAGACTTTGAGAAACTGGTAGTTTCGGTTAAATATGATTCAAACAACAACACATTAACAATCACGGATAATGCTTATGGCATGGAACTTGATCGATTCAAGGATGCTATATTATTGGACTCTAAAAATGAAATGCAATCTGGAAGAAACGAATTCGGAATGGGTTTGAAAACCGCAGCTTCTTGGTTTGGAAATGTATGGTCTGTAATAAGCACACAATATAATTCAAACAATCAATATAGCGCTAAAATAAATATCCCTGAACTTAAAAGAAGCGGTTTGAATAGCATTCAAATCCACCGAGACTTCATAGAAGAATCAACACATGGAACTACAATATTAATCGAAGATGTTACCAAACGTATAACTGCTTCTAGAACTATCGGCAAAATTCGAGAACTGCTTTCCAGCATGTATCGAAGAGATATTAACAACAGAAATATCGAGATTTGGTTTAACGATGAGCCTATCTATTTTGAACCATATAGTATCCTAACTAATTTTAGAGGAAGGGTTTGGAAAAAAGACTTAGATTTTATCGTTAACTTCAATAACAGCGACTATCATATTACTGGTTTTGTTGGCATCTTAAATCCCGGTAGTTTCGCAAAAGCGGGCTTTGCTCTCTTTAGGCAAGATCGCGTTGTAGTTGGTGGAAATGACTTGAATTATAAGCCTACACAGATTTTTGGTCAGGCACAAAGCCAAGTTTCACTGAAGTTGTTTGGTGAATTAAACATGAACGATTTCCCTGTAAATCAAGCAAAAGATGGTTTTGTATGGGATGATGGTCTTGAAGACGCTTTCATTGATGCTTTAAAAGATAATATCCAAGAGTATATAACAATAGCTAGGATGTCTATTAAGGAAAGAGATGACGAAACTCAGTATTCAGCTGAGGCATCAGAAGACTTGCATGCTGATGTTTTAAATGATCTTAATAACGCTTTTGGAAATAACGACGATGATATGCACAGTGCTTCTGAGGAAACAGAAACTAACGTTCCAGATACTTCGAGCACAAATGATGACCTTGATGAGTATGTTAATACTGTTCTAAATCAGGAAAGCGAAGAGACCCTTGTCGGAACTACAAGAACCTATCCAATTAATCTTGATCTTGTTCAAACAGTTACCTTTAATGTGCAGTGGGCCATTGGTAGCAGAAACTTTTGGATTGAATATAATGAAACGGAAACGGATACATATGATGTAGTTATTAACATAGATCATCCGTTCTTTATGCCTTTTTCCAAAGATGAAACTTTTAAGAGAGTCCTTGAAAAATTTACCATCGCTTTTGTCCTATCAGAAAGACAGGCAAAACTGTCATCTGATAGAAGTGGATACATTCCTGCTAATGTTGTAAAGAATTACATGAACAAATATTTGGCTAAACTTGCGGAGGATAACAATTGATGGAGGAGTATGAGATTGTTGGAATAAACAACACACAAAGTTCTATAACTATTAAACAAGGTCGATTCTATAGTAAGATTCACAAGAAACACATTGAATCCTATGGAGAATATGGAGCTCAGAATATTCGCGATAATATCATGAGCACATTTCGCGAAGCGCTAATCCAGGAAAACGACACAAGCATGAGCAACAATATGTTGCTAGTTGGAAAGGTCCAATCCGGAAAAACATCCAATTTAGAGTTGTTTACAGCATTAGCATTCGATAATGGTTACAATCTCGTAATTATTTATGGCGGTTACGATAGTACACTTTTATCACAAACCACAAATCGATTTAGAAAAACGTTTGATATTCCATTGGATACAAATTATAGTGACGGTCTTCCTGTTGTTTTCTCTTCGGATGACAGTGCGCAACTGCTTTCTGTTGACGATGAAATAGTTGAAGACCTGATTTCGGCAAACAAACCTATCTTTTTGATTTCGATGAAACGTCCGCAAGCTATGAATAAAGTGAACGACTTGTTGGAGAGAATCGACAAATCTCAACTTAAGGCTTTTATTATTGATGATGAAGGCGATCAAGCGAGTCTTAATACAAACGGCCGCAATCCTCAGGCTGTCGCATCTGCAACTTATGCTGCCATTGTAAGAATGAAGAATCTGCTAAATGATCCATTGTATTTATCAGTAACAGCTACCCCACAAGCCCTTATATTTCAAGATGATTTTAGCCGACTTCGCCCAGATTCCATAAGGCTTATAGAACCAGGCAAAGGCTACTGTGGAGCAGATTGTTATCATCTTTTCAATTCAGAAGCAATTGAAACAGTTGAAGATGCGGATCTACAAGATATTGGCGATGGAGTGATGGCCGATTCATTACGCAATGCGATAAAGCATTATATCGTTGCAAGTGCAATAATGGATAAACGAGGTGTTCCCACCAGTGATATGATTATCCATTCTCACAGAAATGTTAGCGATCACGATACTATTTATAGACTAGTAAGCGCTTATGTTCAAACTTTGAAGGATCAGATTCTGTATGAAGATGAGGATAGTCTTGCCATAACAAAGAATGAATTGTACCTAGCGTATCAGAGTTTTTTTGATGATGAGGTACGTTCGGAATACATGTTTGATGATTTATGGCCAACAATCTGTTCCAAAGTTATATCTAGAATTTATATTATTCTCAAGAACTCAACCGGTCAGGTCACACAGGCTAATGAACCACTGCGAAAGCATAAAATATATATCGGTGGTGATTTATTGCAGCGTGGTGTTACTTTCTCCAGTTTAGTTACAACCTATTTTTTAAGATGGCCAAGAGCAAGCGGCGGCAATATGGACACAAACCTCCAAAGGGCTAGGTGGTTTGGATATAGAGGAAAGTACATCGACATTTGCAAGATTTTTACATCAAACACTATATCCAGAGAATTTACTACGTTATCAGAAGTTGAAAGTGACTTATGGGAACAGTTTAACGCTATCCAGAATGGAGAAATGCGAATAGATGAGATTTTAGTTAGAGCCGAAGGAACATCTCAGCGTCCAACTAGAAGAAACGTTGCCAATTATAATACTGTTGTATTCCGCAATAAATGGATTAAGCAACGTGTTGGCATCTTCGATTTAAATCAAGTTAGTGAGAACAATAGACTAGTTGACGATTTATTTGCTGGAAGAAATCTTCTTCCCACCTCAGCGGGTAGAACTGATGGCGCTCAAAGTGCTGAGTATGTTGTGATGCATCACGAAGACTTATTAGGGTTAATTGATCACATGCAAGCTATCTTTGATTTGGAGCCATTTGAACGAAGGCCATTAATTGATCTTATTGAAAATTCAGAAGATATACCCGTTATTCGAATGCCTGATGTTAATGGTTCCGGCCGCAATCGTAGTTTCTATTCTGACAACAAAATATATGCATTACAGCAAGGTGCTAACGATAAGGATCCAGAAAGAGCTACGTATCGTGGTGATAGTCATGTAGTAGTAGATCCTGAGAGAATCAATATTCAGATCCACAAAGTAGTTCCCATGAAAAAGAACGCTGCTGGTGTAAAAGTAGCTCTTAATGATTTTACTCAATACATGTTTGCTATATATGTACCAAAAGAGAAACGTTATTTTTCTAGGGGGTAATTTCATGACAACAGCGGAACTGATTGAATTGATTAATTCTATTCCAAACACGGATAGCATTTTTTTGTTAGAAGCATTGAATTCAAATGCAGGATTTTTTTCTAGTGATAGTCAAATCTTGTATATAGTAAAAGATGAGTTTAACTACGATTCTGATGGAATCGATACAGAATACCTAAAACTACAAACACATGTAAGAATCAGTTCTGTAGAAAACAATCCAACGTTTTCAGATGGATTCTATAACATTATTGTTTTTAAAGGCGATCTTTCTGAAGAAAATAATATAGAGTCGTTTGTCAAATTGTGTAGGGTTCATGCCTCTAATTCAAACGAATTGAATTTTAAGGACTTTTTTTATTCCCTTATTTCATTGTTTCAGTTGCCTGCGGAGGAAAAATTCAAGAACGCAGTTGGACTGTTTGGTGAGCTCATGTTTATGAAAACCGTATTTGAATCTTTTGGCAAAGACTTATCTAAGGTTTGGCATCTTAAAGGTCCATATTCAAAATACGATTTTTCAAACGGAAGTACTAGTCTTGAAATAAAAACTACTCTTTCAGAACAGAAAGAAGTGACTATTAAGCATCAACAATTATTTGGTGAAGATACATGCTATTTGGTAGCCGTAAACTGTAACAGCAGCGAAACTGGCAAAACGATTGCTGAGGTTATTGAGTCCTTGACCAATATCCCCAATGCATTTAACAGCATCAACTTCAGCATCAATCTGGCTAAAGAGTTAAAAAGGGTTTCAACTAAAGATGTTCTTGAATCAAAAATGGTTTTTTCCGGATATGATGTCTATGACTCAAATTTAATAAATCCTTTTCCTTATGTTCCTGATGAAGTAAGCAAGATGTCTTATAATCTTGCTTTGTATAGTTATGAGCCTTTATCACAAGAACAATTATTGGAATTATTAGAGGATTACTAATGCAACTTTGAAAACATTTACAAACTCATTCTATATAGAAATGGATGAAGTAAAGTATTCTGTCGGACAAAGTGTTTATATCATCTCCAATAACTCATATGTTATGGAGATGAAGATCATGCGCATCTCCGGAGACTTCTATACTCTGCGTTCTATAGATAATCCAGGAAGCGGATTGAGACTAAAGAAGTACAGGCTTTTCCCTACACGAGAAGAAGCAGAACATGTTATGAAAGACGAGAGATATAAACGCGATCATAACAATTATGGAAGACCGAAACACTGGTACGATTGATCACTCTTACGAGCCTTGTTTCCTTTCGTTTGCAACGCATTAATAATTTGTTTTATTGATTATTCTTGTAAAGATTTGTAGTATGAAATCATAGTACTTACAAACAAATCTCAATGCTTATTTTCATACGGAGGAATTATCAATGGCAGA
>JAEEGI010010696.1_pt1 | contig 19869 bp, 15 predicted proteins | sample 8958751 | NCBI WGS metagenome assembly JAEEGI01 (sample SAMN16246545, study PRJNA631951) | gut metagenome | biome: gut microbiome; feature: rumen; material: KS-attached | host: Bos | place: Iran: Karaj | collected 2018-10 | reverse complement strand
AATGCATATGATACCACTTTTTACCCTCTTATACAATTCCGTACCAGTCCATCTGTATGATAATACTGCCGAAAAGCCGAAAAGCGGACAAAAAACAACCGTATTTTTTCAAGTTTCTTCTTCGGTGTCGCTTACTATGGCGACGTATTCTTCGCATATGCGGCGGTAGGTGAGCAGAAATACCGCGATGAACGCGACAGAAAGCAGTATCCTGGGCAAAAGCAGCCACGGGTAAAGAACGGGCATCGCAAAAGCGGCTATGTTCATAAGGGCGTATGCGGTATATAAGATCTCGGCGCAGACGAGCGGCTTCAGCGGAGTCTTTTCGCAGCCGAAATCGGCGTGCAGCTCTCTGAGCGAATCGCACAGCCTGCGCACGAACAGCACGGAGCACACGGCAAACGCCGCGCCCAGCGCCGCAAGGACCGCGCTTTCGGCGATCGTGCCGAGCGTGTCGGTGCTGCCGAAGAGTATAAAGCAAACATCCAGCGCCAGCCCCGTCGCCGCGGCGCACAGCGCGTAAGGCGCAAGCGCCTTTTTAAGTCCGCGCTTGGCGCGGATCATCGCGTACGCCGAAATCAGCGCTCCGATAAAAACGGGCAGCACGGGAACGCGTTCGAACCGCACGTCGAGCGCGAAGACCGTTATCCCCACGACCGCGAATATATAAGAAACGCTGAGCTTTTTGTCTATGCTCTCGCTCGAACTGCCGGTCACGTATTCCGCCGCTTTCGTCGCCGCACAAATGAATTTTTCATCCTTGCGCACCGCGCCGAAATAGCGGCAGATCTCTATATACCACCACACGCCGAGTATGAGCGTTATCAGTATGAACAGCGCGGTCGCGTACGGCTTGTAGCTTGCGATATCGTTGTAAAGCGGGATATCGTCCACGTCTATGAGGTCAGAAAACAGCACCTTCTGCACCAAAAGCACCGCCGCTTCGGGTATCACGCCCAGCACCACTTTTACTATAAGGAACAGAAGCGTAAGAAATCTGGCGTTGTTGAGCCGCCCCAGCGCCTCGTAGCCGTCGTAGCGTTCGAGCAGATACTCGGTCCCGCCGAAAAGGTCGGAAGCGAACCTGATGACGAGCAGTATCTCCGCCACGCCGAAACTGAAAGTCAAAAGCAGCCGCATGCTGTCGTCCGACCCGAGCGAAAGAACAAAAGCCACGGCGCGCGCAAACGAAAGCAGCCCCAGATACGCCGAATATCTCATCGCCGATTCCATACGGTATTCCAGCTTCGCAAGGTCGCTGACGGCGTAGCAGATCAGCGCGTATCCTATAAAATCGGGCAGGATATCGAGCATGGCGAAATAGGGGTTGATAAGGAAAAACAACCCTATAAACAAAAGCGGCGAACGTATTCTGTTTTTGGTCGCGGAGTCGTTCATAAACTCATTCCTTTTCGCGCTTGCGGCGTTTCTGCTCCTCTTTTTCGGCTATGCGGCGCATGGTCTCTTCGTCTTTTTCCATTTGCGAAGCCGTGGTTATCTTGGTATAACAGCCGTACAGGAACCACAGATTGGTGAATCCTATAAGGTATTTCATCACTATCGTCACGTTGCCCACTATCTGCGCGAACTCCGAACCGGTCGCCCCGCCTTTTACCAGATACGCCGAAACTATGCACAGCGCGTAATAGAATTCGGTAAAAGCCAGCCAGGCCAGCGCGTTCATCGCTATCTTCATATCGCCGCCTTCGAGCGCGATATCGCGCACCGAAAGCAGATAGATCAGGTGTATGCAGGCGCCGAGCAGGATATACGCCAAATGCAGCGCGAAATACAGTCCGCCGGTCTTGTCAAGCGTTATGATCTTGGCAAGATCCAGCAGTTCGCATACCGAATACAGCGTGCAAACGGCGCAGAGCGCGCATGAAGCGTAAAAGCTTTTGCGCACCTTGCCCAGCTTGAAAAATCCCCACGCCAGAAGCGGCCAGCCTATAACGCCCGCGTAGAAAGAATCGAATATTATGAGCAGATATCCGAGCACGCACAGACCGAATCCCATAACTCAGCCGTTTCCTTTCATATCCTTTGCCATACAGCACTTTTTGTATTTGAGCCCGCTGCCGCAGGGGCAGGGATCGTTGGGCCCCACTTTTTTGCGTTTCACCGCGGTGACGGTGACTTTTTTGTCGCCTCCGCCCGCATTCATATTGTCGGCGGCGGTGAGCACCTTCCGGCGTTCCATCGTGCGCCGCGGCGCCACGGTAAGCAGCATACGGACGGTGTCGGTGCGGATGTCGTGGATCATATCGTCGAACATCTGCGAACCGAATATCTTGAATTCCTTCACCGGGTCGCGCTGAGCGTAGGCGTTCAGCCCCACGCCGGTCTCAAGGTCGTCCATCGCGTCTATGTGGTCCATCCACTTGCGGTCGACGTTTTCAAGCAGTATTATGCGCTCTATCTCGCGGAACCGTTCGGGCGTGAATATCGCCTCCTGCGCGGCGTAGCGCTTTTCCGCGCGGGTAATCAGCGTGTCGCGTATCGATTCTGCGGTTATTTTATCCATATCGTCGGGCGTGTAGACAAAGTCGTCCTTGCCGCAGAGTATGCCTAAGAAATACGCCCGCAGTCCGTCGTAGTTCCATTCGTCGGGGACGTCGGAAGCGCAGTATTCCGCCACGGCGCCGTCTATGTAATCCTCGACCATCTTCCAGATCATCGATTTCAGATCCTTGCCGTCGAGCACGTCGCGGCGCTGAGCGTAGATCAGCTCGCGCTGCTGGTTCATAACGTCGTCGTATTCAATAACGCGCTTGCGGCGTTCGAAGTTCATGCCTTCGAGCCGTTTCTGCGCCGATTCTATGGAATTGGAAAGCAGTTTGGCGTTTATGGGCTGGTCTTCGGGAAGTCCCAGCGCCGACACCACGCCCAGCATTTTATCCGAACCGAACAGGCGCATAAGGTCGTCCTGCATCGAAAGGTAGAACCGGCTTTCGCCCGGATCGCCCTGACGTCCGGAACGGCCGCGCAGCTGATTGTCTATGCGGCGGCTTTCGTGGCGCTCGGTGCCGAGTATGAACAGGCCGCCCGCCTCGCGGACTTTGTCCGCCTCGGGCGCGATCTCTGCTTCGAACTGCTTTTCAAGCTCTCTGAAACGGCGGCGGTATTCGAGTATTTCGGGGTTGTCGGTGTGCGAATACGCCGTCGCCTCGTTTATCTGCCATTCCTCAAAGCCTTCGTCTCGCAGCGCGGATTTCGCCATGAATTCGGCGTTGCCGCCCAGCTTGATATCGGTGCCGCGCCCCGCCATATTGGTGGAAATCGTCACCGCGCCGACTTTGCCGGCCTGGGCGATTATCTCGGCTTCTTTTTCGTGGTATTTGGCGTTTAAGACGTTGTGCTTTATGCCTTCTTTTTTGAGCAGCGCCGAGACCACTTCGGATTTTTCGACCGACGCGGTGCCGACCAGCACGGGCTGGCCCTTGGCGTGGCATTCTTTGATCTGCTCCATTATGGCGCGATATTTGCCGTTTATGGTCTTGTATACCACGTCGTTGTAGTCTTTGCGTATCATCGGGCGGTTGGTGGGGATCTCCACCACGTCCAGATTGTATATCTCGCGGAACTCGTTTTCTTCGGTGAGCGCCGTGCCGGTCATGCCGGAAAGCTTTTTGTAAAGGCGGAAATAGTTCTGGAACGTTATGGTCGCCTGCGTCTTGTTTTCGCGTTCGACTTTTACGCCTTCTTTGGCTTCTATCGCCTGATGCAGGCCGTTGGAATAGCGTCTGCCGTACATTATGCGGCCGGTGAACGAATCGACTATCAGCACCTGACCGTCCTTGACGATGTAATCCACGTCTTTTTTCATAACGCCATGCGCGCGGATGGCGTTGTTAATGTAGTGCATATACTCCTGATTTTCGGCGTCGCCCAGATTTTCCAGACCGAAGTATTTTTCCGCTTTTGCTATGCCGGATTTTGCAAGCACCGCGGTGTGCGCCTTTTCGTCCACGACGTAGTCGGCGCCGTAATCGTCCGCGCCCTGCTTTTCGTCTATCTCTTTTATGCGAAAACAGCTCATCCTGCGCACGAGCTCGTCGGTCTTTTCGTAAAGCGGATCCGATTCGCTGCCGGCGCCGGAAATTATGAGCGGCGTGCGCGCTTCGTCTATGAGTATGGAGTCCACCTCGTCCACTATGGCAAAGACGTGTCCGCGCTGGACCACGCGCTCTTTGTATATCGCCATATTGTCGCGCAGGTAATCGAACCCCATTTCGTTGTTGGTGCCGTAGGTGATGTCGGCGGCGTAGGCGGCTTTGCGCTCCTCGTTCTTCATCCCGTTTACGATGAGCCCGACCGAAAGCCCGAGAAAGTTGTAAAGCTTGCCCATCCATTCGCTGTCGCGCTTGGCAAGATAGTCGTTCACCGTGACGATATGCACGCCGCTGCCGTCCAGCGCGTTTAGATACGCCGGCAGGGTGGCGACCTGCGTTTTGCCTTCGCCGGTCTTCATTTCGGCTATGCGTCCCTGATGTATGACTATGCCGCCTATAAGCTGGACGCGGTAATGCCGGGTGCCCAGCACGCGGTCGGCGGTCTCGCGCACGACGGCGAACGCGTCCGGAAGGATATCGTCCTTTGTCTCGCCCGCCTTCAGACGTCCGCGCAGGATATCGGTCTGCGCGCGCAGCTCGTCGTCTGTCATGGCTTTGTATTTATCGGCGAGCGCCTCTATTTTATCCACCACGGGCTCTATCTTTTTTATCTGCCTTTCGCTGTAGGTGCCGAAAACTTTTGAAATGAGTGACATATCTGACCTGCCTTTTTGCGTTTTTTCCGCGCACGCGCGCAATAGTTTTCCTATTTTCCTATATCATAACATATAAAAAGCAAAAAATACATACTTTTTTGTAAAATAAATCCAAAAACGTAAAAAAGAATTGAAAAGTGCGCGCGGATATGGTAAAATACAATGAAATCATATGGAAAGGTGAACGAACTTGGCGGCTTTGAACGTTGTGCTGCTCGAACCCGAAATACCGCAGAACACCGGGAATATCGCACGTACCTGCGTGGCGACTCATACCGTCCTGCACCTTATACGACCTTTCGGATTCGAGATAACCGATAAAAACCTCAAACGCGCGGGACTCGACTACTGGCAGTATCTCGACGTGCGTTACTATGACGGTATCGAACATTTCCGCGCCCTCAATCCCGGCGCGGTCTGCCGCTATTTCACCACCAAGGCGCCGACGTGCTATACCGACGCCGAATACCCGGACGGGTGTTATCTTTTCTTCGGCAAGGAGACCAAAGGCCTGCCGGAGGAACTGCTTATGCAAAACATAAAAGACTGCGTGCGCATCCCCATGTTCGGCGAGATACGCTCGCTTAACCTTGCGAATTCGGTCGCCGTGGCTGTCTACGAGGCGCTGCGGAGGAGCGATTTTGCCGGGCTTAAACACGCGGGCAAATTCGCCGCGGGAGGTAACATATTATGAACGGTATCACGGTTGCCGCCGTATCCACGCCGCGCGGCAAGGGCGGAGTCGCATTGGTCCGCGTAAGCGGCGAGAACGCTTTTGAAATAGCAGACCGCGTGTTCGCGCCCTCTTCGGGCAAAAGGATTACCGAATACAAACCGAATACCGTGGTCCACGGAGTGTTTTCCGGGCCGGACGGCGCGTTCGACGACGGCATGGCGGTACTTTACGCGTCTCCGCGCTCGTTCACCGGCGAAGACACCGCCGAGCTTTGCTGCCACGGCGGCGTGCTCGTAACGCAAAAACTGCTTTCGGCTTGCTTTGCGGCGGGCGCCGTCCCCGCGGGCAGAGGCGAATTCACCCGCCGCGCCTTTATAAACGGCAAGCTTTCGCTTTCCGAAGCCGAAGCCGTAGGCGGACTTATCGACGCCGTTTCGGAAAAACATCTGGGCGTTTCGCTACTTCAGCTGGGCGGCTCGCTCGCGCAAAAAATAGGCGATATCTATTCGCGCCTGGCGCTGCTCGCGGCTTCCGTCTACGCGTATATAGATTACCCGGACGAAGATATGACCGACGTCGGCGTGCCCGAGATGAAAGAAAAGCTCAAAAGTATACTCGCCGAGCTCGAAGAACTGCGCCGCACGCGCAAATACGGCAAAGCCATAAGCGAAGGCGTAAAAGCGGCGATAATCGGCAGGCCGAACACCGGAAAATCCTCGCTGCTCAATCTGCTTGCGGGCGAGGAACGCGCCATAGTCACCGAGCTCGAAGGCACCACGCGCGACGTGGTCACCGAAAAGATAACCGCCGGCGGAGTCGTGCTCGACCTTTCCGACACCGCCGGAATAAGAGCGAGCGCCGACAGAATAGAAATGCTCGGCGTGGCGCGTTCGCTCGAGCAGATAAACGACGCCGAACTGCTCATCCTGGTGCTTGAAAACCGCGTGTGCGGCGCCGATATGGAAGTCATAGACGCAATAAAAAAAGCCGGCAAGACGGGATCCACGATCGCGCTGCTCAACAAGAGCGACCTTGGATCATGCGAAAAGCCCGGGTTGTTCAAATACGAAATAGAATTTTCCGCGCTCACGGGCCGGGGAAGAGACGAACTTGTAACCGCCGTAGAAACGCTTTGCGGCGCCGGCGAATGCGACGACGACGGGGCGATAATAGTTTCGGCGCGTCAGAGCGCCGCGCTCGACAAAGCCGCGCAAAGCGTAAAGGACGCGCTCGTTTCGCTCGAAAACTACACTCAGGATATCGCCGGCATGGATATAGAAAACGCGCTCGCTGCCCTGGGAGAGATCGACGGCAGGGCGGTCACCGAAGAAATAGTCGATTCCATCTTTTCACATTTCTGCGTAGGCAAATAAGAAGGAAAAAACCATTATGAACGAACTCGAATTTGACGTAGCGGTAATAGGCGCCGGCCACGCCGGCATAGAAGCCGCCCTCGCTTCGGCGCGGCTGGGTATGCGCACCGCGGTGTTCACGCTGAATATGGACCTTGTGGGCAATATGCCCTGCAACCCCTCTATAGGCGGAACGGGTAAGGGACATCTGGTCTACGAGATAGACGCGCTCGGCGGCGAAATGGCGCGCGCGGCGGACGAAGTCATGCTTCAGTCGCGTATGCTCAACAGCTCAAAAGGGCCCGCGGTACATTCGCTCCGCATGCAGGCGGACCGCGTGAAATACCGCAATTATATGAAAAACGTGCTGGAAAACACGCAAGGTCTGCTGCTCGTCCAGGCGGAAGTCACGGGTATACTCACTGACGAAAACGGAAAAGTGCGCGGCGTAAAGACCGCTTTTGGTATGGAATACGCCGCAAAAGCGGTCATCATCGCTTCCGGCACGTCGCTGGGCGGCAAAATAATAGTGGGCGAGGAATCTTACGCTTCCGGCCCCGATAACACTTTGCCCGCCACGCGCCTCACCGCCGACCTTATCGCTCACGGAGTCAGGATCGTGCGCTTCAAGACGGGCACTCCGCCGCGCGTCCACGCAGACAGTCTCGATTACGGCGAAATGGAGCTTCAGGAAGGCGACGAGGTGCCGTACCACTTTACGGCGAACGGCGAAACGCCCAACTCCAAAAGCTGTTATATCACATACACCAATCAGGCCACTCACGATATCATCCGCGCCAACCTGCACCGTTCGCCGCTGTTCGGCGGCGTCATCAAGGGGACCGGACCGCGCTACTGTCCTTCCATAGAAGACAAAGTAGTCCGTTTCGCCGATAAGGAACGGCACCAGATATTCGTCGAGCCCATGGGCTCCGACACCAAGGAAATGTATCTTCAGGGGCTGTCTTCCTCTATGCCCGAAGAAGTGCAGAGGCAGATAATCCATTCCATAAAGGGATTGGAACACGCACGCATAATGCGCACCGCCTACGCTATAGAATACGACTGCGCCGATCCTTTGCAGATGGCGCCCACGCTGGAATTCCGCGATATCCCCGGGCTTTACGGCGCCGGGCAGTTCAACGGCTCCTCGGGGTATGAAGAGGCGGCTGCTCAGGGACTCGTGGCGGGCATAAACGCCGCGCTGAAAATAAAAGGCGAAGAACCGCTCATACTTTCGCGCGCGGAATCTTATATAGGCACGCTCATAGACGATCTTGTTACCAAAGGAACCAACGAACCGTACCGCATAATGACCAGCCGCAGCGAATACCGGCTGTATCTGCGGCAGGATAACGCAAAGACGCGCCTCACTCCCAAGGGATACAAAGCGGGACTTGTGAGCGAAGAAGCTTACGCCGCGTTCCTTGCGGAAGAGGAAGCGCTCAAAGCGGAGATCGAACGGCTTTCGCACCTCACGCTCAAAGCGGGCAAAAAGCTCAACGAACTGCTCGTTTCAAAAGGATACGAACCCGGCGAAAGCGGTATCCGCGCCTCCGAACTGCTCCGCCGCCCGTATATCACTGTGCGCGATATCTATGCGCTCGAAGGCAGAACGGAATACGACGCGCGCATAGCCGAACGCGCCGAGACCGAGATAAAATACGAAGGATACATAAAAAAGCAGCTCGCCGAAGTCGAACGGTTCGCCAAGCTCGAAGAAAAACGGCTCCCTCCGGACGTCGACTATTCCACGGTAAAGGGCCTGCGGCTCGAAGCGCAGCAAAAGCTCAACAAACTGCGCCCGGAATCCATAGGGCGCGCCTCGCGCATATCGGGCGTTTCGCCCGCCGACGTTTCGGTGCTGCTCATATGGCTTGCGCAGAAAGGAAAACGCGATGTCGATAACTGATATCATCCGCCGCCTTTCGCCCGTTCCCCTTACCGAAGAACAGCTCGGGCTCATGCAAAGCGTATACGAAAAGCTGGAACAGAAAAACCGCGTTATGAATCTGACCGCCATAACCACTCCCGAAGAGGCCGCCGAGCTGCATTTTGCGGATTCGCTCTACGCGCTCACCGAACCGCGCGTAAAAGGGGATATACTCGATGTGGGCAGCGGCGGCGGATTCCCCGCGTTCCCGGTCGCCATTGCTTCCGGGTGCTTTGTCACCTGTCTCGATTCCACCGCCAAAAAACTGGCGTTCATAAAAGAAACGGCGTATGAGCTCGGTATAGACAATATAGATATCCTGTGCGGCAGGGCGGAAGAGCTTTCGCTGCTTGCGGAATATCGCGAAAAATACGACGCCGTGCTTTCACGCGGGGTGGCGCGGCTCAACGTGCTTTGCGAATGGTGTCTGCCGTACGTAAAGCCCAATGGCGTGTTCGTTGCGCTCAAGGGTAGCGCCGGCAGGGAAGAGGCCGCTGAAGCGGCGAACGCGATCAAGACCTTAGGCGGAAGACTTGCGTATATAAACGAATACACGCTCCCCGCTTCGGGGCATACTCACACGCTTGTGGTCATAGAAAAAGTCGCCCGCACTCCCAAAACGTACCCGCGCCGCAATTCGCTCATAAGCAAAAAGCCGTTATAATACAGACCGGAGGTAAATCAAATGCCGCAGTTCAAAGTCTCTCATATCAACGGTCCGCGTCTGGCGGACGAGATCGTCGTTTACGAAAATATACCGTCCACCGGTACCAACCCCTACGGCATGGAAGCCGTCGTCGAAGACGGCGTGGTGGTGAGCGTCGGCTCGAACGATAACGCCGTCCCCGCGAACGGTTACGTCATTTCGGGCCACGGCAAAGGAGCCGAGGCCGTGCGTTCGCTGTGCGCGGGCGCAAAGGCGGCGTTCGACAGAGAAGCGGGAGAAATCGATATTATCATCGACGATTCTTCGCGCATATACGGCGCAAAACAAAAACTCGCCGTCATAAAAGAACGCTTTGAAAAGCTCGTGATGTCGAATCAGAGCTTTTATATCGACCGCGCGGTGAGCGAGATAGAACGCGCCTCCGCCGCTATCGAAAAAGGCGACGTAAAGGCGGCGGAAGAAGCGGCCGAAGAAGCGTATTATCTCACCGCCGAGACCAGAGAAAACGAGATACGCGCCATCTGGCACCGTCCCAAAGAAACAAGCGCGAAACAGGTGGAAGCTACGGTAAGCAGGCTCAAAGACGCGGGCTTCAACATGATACTCATAGAAACGAACTACGAAGGGTACGCCAACGCCGCCAAGACCGTAAAGCCGTGGCTCCCGCTCAGAAAAGAGCTCGAAAACGCCGATTGCGACATAATAGAAGAATTCATTAAGCAGGGCAAAAAGCAGGGCGTGCAGATCCACGCGTGGCTGGAGGATTTCTTCTTCGGCGTGCAAGGCGAAGACAACGCCATGCTCAGATTGCGCCCCGATCTCATTGCGCGCACGCGCTCGGGCGGCATATATGTCGACGGCTGGGATTGCTTCATATTCCTCAACCCCGCTCTTCAGGAGGTGCACGATCTGCTCGTGGATCTGTACCGCGAGCTGCTCGAAAAATACGATTTCGACGGCATACAGCTCGATTATATACGCTATCCCGTAATAAAGGATATCGATCATTCCGCCGGCTTTGAAGAACAGACCAAAAAGATGTTCCTCGCCGAAAGCGGCATAGATATCGACAAGATAAACTCGGTCAACGACCCCGAATGGACCGAATTCGTCAACTGGCGCGCCTCCCGCGTCACGTCTTACGTCAAACGCATAGTCGATATGGTTGCCGGATTCAACGCGAACGGCAGGAACATAAAGCTTTCCACCGCCGTGTTCGGCGACCCGGACGAAGCGATAAAGCTCAAGTGCCAGAACTGGCTTTACTGGGTAAAACAGCGCTGGCTCGATTATATCTTCCCGATGGCGTATCTTTCCGACGCAAAAGACGTTGAAAAACAGATACGCTTTATGGTGGAACAGTACGGCGAAGCGCCCAACGTTTCGGGCATCTCGCCCATGTACGGGCATCTTCCCGTAATAGAATCGACCAAACAGGTCGAAGCGTGCCGCCGCGCCGGCGCCGCGGGAGTTGCGTTTTTTGAAACGGTGGCGCTCACCGATATCCAGATAGAAAAACTCAAGGAAGGCGTTTTCCGCAAATGAAAAAGGATCTGCCCAAGACCAACGCCATGCGCGAACTCGAAAAAGCGGGCGTGGCGTACGAACCGCGCTTTTACGATCCCGATATAACGGAAGATTCCGCCACGCTCGGCGAGGCCATAGCGCATACCGTGGGGTTCCCGCCCGAACAGGTATTCAAGACTCTGGTGGGCAGAGGCGACAAAAACGGCATAGCCGTGTTCTGCATCCCGGTGTGCGCCGCGCTCGATACCAAGCGGGCAGCGGCAGTCAGCGGCAACAAAAGGTTCGAGCTTCTGGCGGTAAAAGAACTGCTCCCCGCTACGGGATACGTGCGCGGCGGCTGTTCGCCCATTGGTATGCGCAAAAAGTACCCCGTGTATATAGATTCCTCCGCGCTGGGGTACGGAATCATGACGATATCCGCGGGGATGCGCGGCTGTCAGCTGGCGCTCGCGCCGAAAGATCTTTTCGCCGTCACCGGGGCTTCCGCCGCGGAAAACATTTTGAGGTGAGCGTTTTATGAAATGCGCATTCGGCAAGATATCGCTTAAAGGCACGTTCAAAGAGCAGTGGGAATACAGCACCGGACTTTACGGCAGGTTTTTGTATCTGCAAAGCGGTTCGGAGCAGGCGCTTATCTGCGCGTTCGACCTCGCCGGCACGTTTCATACCGAAGCGCGCCGCTTTACCGCGCGCGTTTCCGAACTGACAGGCATTCCGCAAAAAAGCATATGGTTTCACGAGCTGCAGATCCACGCCGCCCCGGGCGGAAAAGAACTGTGCGGCGAGCCGATGGATATGATCATTTCGCGTTCCGCCGAAGAAGTCAGAGCCATGTTGTCGCGCGCCGAGGAATGCGAATGTTCCGCGTGCGATATCCATATGGGCACGGAATTCACAATGAACCGCGAACAGTACGTGGAAGGTCTCGGCGGCGTCACGGTCTGGCGCGGGCTCAAATTCGATAAAGACGGCGTCCCGTACACAAACGATCCTTCGGTGATGCTGCTGCGCGGATACGCGCCCAAACTCGAATCGCTCGAAAAAGGCGTTTATTTCGATAACGCGGTCGACGAAAAGGCGTATCTGTTCGCGTTCAAAAACAAATCCGGCAAAACGCTCGGCACGCTCAGCCGGTTCGCGGCGCATCCCGACGTGGCGGTGCTGTTCGAACACAGCGAAAACCCCGATCGCCTTAAAGAATACCGCTACGATTTCGACTGGCCCGGGTATCTGACCGAAATAATGGAACGCGAATTCGGCGCGCCGGGGATGTATATAAACGGACCATGCGCCGATCTGGCGGTCAAAAAGGATTGCGCAAACAAATGCACATACACGGCATCCGCGGAGGAATGCCGGCGTATCGCCGCGCTTATCGGCAAAAAGATGATAAACGAGTTTCGCGGGCGTTCGCGTCCCGTGGATACCAAAGCGGTCTTCAGGACCGAAACGTTTGAAATCAAACTGCCCGTAAAAGAAGATTTCCCACGCTCGCGCGCGGAAGCACGCGACTTCGAAGGGCGCGTCAAATCCGCTCAGGCGGCGCTCGACAAAGCGCTGGAAGAGGGAAGACCGGCGTATGAAATAAAAAAGCTCATAGACGAACACTGGCGAAAAGGGCATTTCCATTCGATGGTGTTTTCAAGCGGCGGCTATACCGACGAAGAGCTCGCTTCCCGCGAGATACCCGTTCAGGTGACGGCGCTGCGGTTCGGCGGATATCTGTTCGTGGGCGTTCCCGGCGAATCGCTCGTGGATATCACGCTGTGGCTGCGCGGCTCGTTTACCGGCGAAAAGACCGTTCCCGTCGACCAGGTCAACGGCTATTACGATTATCTCGCCACTCCGCGCTCGCTTACGCTCGGCGGCTACACATACTGGTCGAGCTTCGTTTCACGCCGGGCGATCCCCAAACTCAAACGCGAACTGTACCCGCTGCTGCGGTCGTTTATGAAATAGACTTTGCCAGAAAAGAGGAAACCATACGGAAAAACGCATCTTCACCGTACCCGATATTTATCCGGAATTTACCTGCAAAGCCGAAAACTGCACGCGCAACTGCTGCCTGGGCTGGCACATAACCGTTTCGATGCGCGATTATTTCAAGCTCGTAGGGATGGAATGCGGGCGCGATCTGCGCGAACGGCTCGACCGCTCGCTGCACATATTGCGCGACGCCACTCCCGAACGTTACGCCGAATTTTCGCGCACCTACACCGGCGATTGCCCCATGCTGCGGCCCGACGGACTGTGCATGCTTCAGCGCGAATGCGGCGAGGACGCGCTTTCGGCGGTCTGCCGCTACTATCCGCGCAGTCCGCGCACGCTCCACTCCGACGAATGCGCGCTTTCCGCCTCGTGCGAGCGCGTGTGCGAGCAGCTCTTTGAAAAAACGGACCGTATGCGGTTCGTAGATGTGCCGCTGGAATTCGCTTACGAGCTCCCCAAACGGAGCGACGACATGATAACGCGCTTTTACGTCCCGGTGCGCAAGCTGTTCGTTTCCGCTCTTCAAAACAGGGAATATACGCTTTCCGAACGCCTTGCGTTCTGCGAAAAACTCGCTGCCGTACTGCGCGACGGGTTCGCCGCACGCGGAATAAGCGGGATCGAACGCGCGCTTGAAGAATGCGTTTCGCTTTCCCCCGAACGCGCGGCAGGCGAACGCGATACGAGCGGCTTTGGAACCGCCGCATATATGCTTTCGCGCCTTGCGGAACGCTACCCCATAGAGCGTTACGCCGCGGCGTGCGCCGCGAGCGAATACGGGGGAATGGAAAAAGAATTTTTAAAACGCTTTCCCGGATGGGAGATCATGTGCGAGCAGGTGCTCGTCAATCACGTCTTTTACGACGGTTTTCCGTTCTACGGCGATCTGCGTTACGATATCTATCACGCGTTCGCGGCTCTGGCGGCGCTGTACGCGGTGTGGAAAGTATCGTCGGTCTGCTCGCTTGCGTGCGAAGGCGATATAAACGCGCTCGTCGCGCTCACGAGCGAACTGTTCCGCATGGCGGAAAACTCCAATTTCAACATAGCCGCTTTAGCGCTTCTGGCAAACGGCGGCGTGCCCGAAAAAAGCGTAATACTGCCGCTCTGCGCGTTGTGAGCGCCGGGACGAGCACAGGAGGTCATCGTATGAAAACACAAAAACGCGCGCCTTTTATAGTCTTTGAAGGGATCGACGGCAGCGGCAAGACAACGCAGAAAAACCTGCTTTGCCGCAGGCTTTCCGCGATGGGGATCCCGGTTTACCCCACGCGCGAACCGACCGACGAAAAGATCGGCCGCTTTATACGCAGTATTCTTTCCGGCAACGCCAAAGCCGATAACCGCGTCATAGCGGCGCTCTTCGTCGCCGACAGGCTCGACCACCTGCTTTCCGAAGAATACGGCATGCTCGGCATAGCCCAAAGCGGCAGAGCCGTCATATGCGACAGATATTATTTTTCCTCGTATGCGTATCACAGCGTGGATATGCCTATGGAATGGGTGATGCAAGCCAATTCGGTCGCCGCAGGCATACTGCGCCCCGATATCACTTTGTTTATAGATATCACCCCGGAAAAAGCCATGGAACGAATTCGCAAAAACCGCGAAAGCACCGAGCTTTTCGAAACGCTCGCGCGCCAAACCGCCGTGCGCGGGAATTATCTCAAATCGTTCGAGCTCACAAAGGAAACCGAAAACGTAGTCGTCATCGACGGCGACAGGCCCATCGCGGATATCGCCGACGACGTCTGGGACGCCGTGAAGATATATTTTGAATGATCCCCGCCGCCGCGCCTTTTAAAAGAAAGCGCGGCTTTTTCTTTTTGTAATATCCACAAAAACGCGGTATAAAACTTTGCGTTATGAATAAATCATCACAAAAAACGCGTTTTCCTGAATAATATTGCAATTTCCTCTTGCGTTTTCGGACCGCGCGTGATAATATATATAATACTTAAATTTTTCCGGTGGAGGTAATTCATAATGGCAAAAGAAAATATCAAAAAAATAGTGCTCGCTTATTCGGGCGGGCTCGATACCTCGGTCATCATACCGTGGCTCAAGGAAAATTATAACGATCCCGAGATCATCGCCGTCGCCGGCAACGTCGGCCAGGCGGACGAACTCGAAGGGCTCGAGGCGCGCGCGCTCAGGACCGGCGCTTCCAAGCTTTACGTGGAAGACCTCACCGAAGAATTCGTGGAAGAGGTCATAATCCCCACCGTGCAGGCGGGCGCAAAATACGAAGGGTATCTGCTTGGCACCGCCATGGCGCGCCCCGTGATAGCCCGCCGGCTCGCCGAGATCGCCGTCAGGGAAAAAGCCGACGCCATCTGCCACGGCTGCACCGGAAAGGGAAACGACCAGGTGCGCTTCGAACTCGCCATAAAGGCGTTCGCCCCCGGTATGAAGATAATCGCCCCCTGGCGCGAATGGGACATCAAGAGCCGCGAGGAAGAGATAGATTACGCCGAATCTCACAACGTCCCGCTCAAGATCAACCGCGAGACCAACTATTCCAAGGATAAAAACCTGTGGCACCTTTCGCACGAAGGTCTCGATCTCGAAGATCCCGGCAACGAGCCGCTTTATCAAAAGAAGGGCTTTTTGGAAATGGGCGTTTCGCCGCAGGACGCTCCCGATACCCCGGCCGAGCTCACGCTGGAATTCGAAAAAGGCCGTCCCGTCGCCCTGAACGGCGAAAAGAAGAGCGCCAAAGAAATAATACTCGAGCTCAACAAGCTGGGCGGCGCCAACGGCATAGGACTTCTGGACCTTGTGGAAAACCGTCTTGTAGGCATGAAGAGCCGCGGCGTGTACGAAACGCCCGGCGGCGCCATACTCTATTTCGCGCACGAATACCTCGAGACGATCACTTTGGATAAAATGACGCAGCATAAAAAAGCCGAGCTTTCGGTATCGTTCGACGATCTGCTTTACAAAGGCCAGTGGTATACACCTCTGCGCGAGGCGCTTTCGGCTTTCGTCACAAAGACGCAGGAATGCGTTACCGGCAAAGTAAAGTTAAAGCTTTACAAGGGCAATATAATCAAAGCCGGCGTGTGGAGCGACTGGTCGCTCTATTCCGAAGAGATCGCCACCTTCGGCGAAGACGCCGTATACGATCAGAAAGACGCCAACGGATTCATCAACCTGTGGGGACTTCCCGTTTCCATGGTCGCCGCCGTGGAGCGTAAGAATTCCAAAAAATAAGGGGTGTTATGATGGCAAAGATCTGGGCGGGCCGCACGGCGGGTGAAATGAACTTCGCCGCCGACGAGTTCGATTCTTCCATAAAAACCGATAAACGTATGTACCGCCAGGATATCGCGGGCTCGTGCGCGCACGCCGAAATGCTCGCGCACTGCGGCATCATTTCGCAAAGCGAATGCGAAAGCATCGTCGCGGGGCTCAGGGGCATACTCGCCGATATCGAAAGCGGCGCGCTTGCCATAGATCCCGCTGCCGAGGATATCCATTCGTTCGTGGAATGCGAGCTGACGAATCGCATCGGCGACGCCGGGAAAAAACTGCACACCGCGCGCAGCCGCAACGACCAGGTCGCGCTCGATATAAAGCTGTATCTGCGCGACGAATGCGCTGCCGTGCGCGGACATCTCGTTTCGCTTATCGAAGAACTCGCCGCGAAAGCGGAAAAGCATACGAATACCGTAATGCCGGGCTACACTCATCTGCAGCGGGCTCAGCCGGTTTCATTCGCGCACTATCTGCTCGCCTACGCGCAGATGTTCATGCGCGACCTTTCGCGGCTCAAAGACGCGCTCGCGCGGATGGATAAATGCCCGCTCGGCGCCTGCGCGCTCGCCGGAACGGGGTTCGCCATCGACCGCCGTTACAGTGCAAAGCTGCTGGGCTTTTCGGCTCCCACCGCCAATTCGCTCGACACCGTCGCCGACCGCGATTTCTGCGTTGAGCTCGCGGCGGTGTTCGCGCTGATCGCCATGCACCTTTCGCGCTTCTGCGAAGAGATCGTGCTCTGGGCGGGCGCCGAATTTGCGTTCGTCACCGTGGGCGAGGGCTTCTCTACCGGATCCAGCATAATGCCGCAAAAAAAGAACCCCGATATCGCCGAACTCATCCGCGGCAAGACCGGGCGCGTTTACGGCGACCTCACCGCGCTGCTCACGCTGCTCAAAGGGCTTCCGCTCGCGTATAACAAGGATATGCAGGAAGACAAAGAGGCGATCTTTGATTCGCTCGATACGGTCAAGCTGTGCCTCGGCGTGTTCATCCCCATGCTCAAGAGCATCGAACCGCAGCCGCGGAATATGCTGGCAGCGGCGCAGAAGGGCTTTATCAACGCCACCGACCTCGCCGACTATCTTGCTAAAAAAGGCGTGCCGTTCCGCACCGCGTACAAGATATGCGGCGAGATCGTGTCGCACTGCGTCAAAAACGGCTGCGTGCTCGAAACGCTTCCGCTTGCGGAATACAAAAAGTTTTCTCCCGGGTTCGAAGAAGACCTTTACGCCGATATCGATCTTAAGAACTGTCTCGCCAAGCGCGAAAGCTGCGGCGGCCCGGGTCCTGACAGCGTCAGAGCGCAGATGAAAGAACTGAAAGCGGAACTTGAAAAATACAAATAAAAGCAAAAAACACGAGGCAAGGTAAAAACCTTGCCTCGTTTCTTTGTTTGTAAGGGTATTATTCGTAAACGTCAAGGGCGTCTTTTCTGGAAAGATTGATGCGCCCCTTGTTGTCGACTCCGAGCACCATGATCTTTACGGTGTCGCCGATATTGACCACGTCTTCGACCTTTTCCACGCGTTTCTTATCCAGCTTGGAAATGTGTACGAGCCCTTCCTTGCCGGGAGCGTATTCGACGAACGCGCCGATGGGGATTATGCGGGTGACCTTGCCGGTGTAGATGGCGCCGGGTTCGGGATCCATAACGATGGCGTTGATGATGTCGAGCGCTCTGTAAGCGTTGTCCTTGTTGACCGCGGCGATGAACACGCTGCCGTCGTCTTCGATATCGATCTTTGCTCCGGTGTCGGCGCAGATCTTCTGGATGACTTTGCCGCCGGTGCCGATGACTTCGCGGATCTTTTCGGGATCGATCTTGGTGGAGATCATCTTGGGAGCGTATTCGGAAACGTCGTGTCTGGGCTCGCTTATGCAGGGCAGGATGACGTTGTCGATTATATAGAAGCGGCCTTTTTTGGTGACTTCAAAGGCGTTCTTTATTATCTCGGGGGTAAGACCGTCGATCTTGAGGTCCATCTGGATGGCGGTGATGCCTTTCTTGGTGCCGGCGACTTTGAAATCCATGTCGCCGAAGAAATCTTCAAGACCCTGAATGTCTATCATGGTCGCCCAGCCGCCGTCGTCGTCGGTGATGAGACCGCACGAAATGCCCGCGACGGGAGCGCTGATGGGCACGCCGGCGTCCATAAGAGCGAGCGTGGAACCGCATACCGATGCCTGAGAAGTGGAACCGTTGGACGAAACGACTTCGGAAACGAGTCGGATCGCGTACGGGAAATCTTCCTGCGCGGGGATGACGGGCTCGAGCGCGCGCTCGGCAAGAGCGCCGTGGCCGATCTCGCGTCTGCCGGGCGAACGGGAGGCTTTTGCTTCGCCTACCGAATAGCCGGGCATGTTGTAGTGGTGCATATATCTCTTGGTCTCTTCTTCGTCTATGCCGTCAAGCAGCTGCGCTTCGCGCAACGGTGCGAGAGTGGCGACCGTTACGACCTGAGTCTGACCTCTGGTGAACATGGCGGAACCGTGAGTTCTGGGCAGCAGGCCGACTTCGGCGGCGAGCGGACGGATCTGGTCCATGCGTCTGCCGTCGACTCTGCGGCGTTCTTCCTTGAGCCAGTGGCGGACTATCTTCTTCTGCAGCTTGTACATACATTCGTTTATCTGCAGCGTGGAATCGGGATATTCTTCGGCAAGCGCTTCGTAAACTTTTTCGTAAAGCGGCTTGAGGTTGGCGTCGCGGACTTTCTTGTCGTCGGTGTCGAGCGCGAGCTTGACGTCTTCGCCCACCAGCGCTTCGATCTTGTCGAACATATCGTGGTCGATCTCGCACGAGGGATATTCGAACTTGGGTTTGCCTATGGCGTCTTTGATGGACTGGATGAATTCCACGAGCGGGATTATCGCCTCGTGGGCTTTCATAATGGCTTCGAACATGGTGTCGTCGTCGACTTCCTTGGCGCCGGCTTCGATCATGACGACCTTTTTACGCGTGCCGGCTACGGTAAGTTCGAGCTCGGACTTTGCGCGCTGTTCGGCGGTGGGGTTGATGACGATCCTGCCGTCGACCAAGCCTACGAACACGCCGCCTATGGGGCCGTTCCAGGGGATATCGGAGATCGAAAGGGCAATGGAAGCGCCTATCATCGCGGCGATTTCGGGCGAGTTATCGGGGTCGACCGACATCACCATAAGCGAAAGCACCACGTCGTTTCTCAGATCCTTGGGGAAGAGAGGACGTATGGGGCGGTCGATCACGCGGCTGGCGAGTATGGCTTTTTCGCTGGGTCTGCCTTCTCTTTTAAGAAAGCTGCCGGGGATCTTGCCCACGGAATAGAGGCGTTCTTCAAAATCGACCGAAAGCGGCAAAAAGTCTATGCCGTCGCGGGGGGCGGCGGAAGCGGTGGCGTTTGCGAGCACCACGGTGTCACCGTAGCGGACGAGGCAGGAGCCGTTGGAAAGCTGGCTTATCTTGCCGGTCTCTATTACGAGCGGTCTGCCTGCGAGGGTATAATTGAATACCTTGTAGTTTTCGAACATTTTTTTCTTCCTTTCTTGTTTTTTGTTGTATCATCAAGGAAGGAGCGCGGTTTAACACTTAAACACGGCGCAAAGCAAAAGAGTTCTTTGCGGCATATTTAACTGCTAAACCCGTTGAACTTCCCCGAATTTCTTAAAATTTGCAGGAAATAAGGGCCGCCGAGATGACCCGGCAGCCCTTGCGGATCA
>JAEEGI010010716.1_pt1 | contig 19877 bp, 20 predicted proteins | sample 8958751 | NCBI WGS metagenome assembly JAEEGI01 (sample SAMN16246545, study PRJNA631951) | gut metagenome | biome: gut microbiome; feature: rumen; material: KS-attached | host: Bos | place: Iran: Karaj | collected 2018-10 | reverse complement strand
CGATATTATCGAGCGCCCTATCGATGAGCATATCCGTGCGTATATTCGAATTCCGGATGGGTATCAGTATAGAGAAGAGTGACAAATTCCAGTTTATCGATCCGAATCTCAGGAAACCGCTGATCATCCTGCATTTTATACAGGTCTGCTGCCATAAATAGCTCCGGTTCCCCTTGTTTTTGCCCTTATTGACTGAAGCAAGGGAATTGCACACCGGACAGAATCATTTTGATTGAAGGCGTAGCCGTCCATGAGCGAAATACACCCCTTGCACAAACTTGAAAGATTATGTAAGAGGCATTTCGTTATCGGGAACAAACATTAACGCTTCGGCTGTTATCGTGTACAATACAAATGCAAAGGAAGAATATGATTATGGATAAAAAGACAGCTATAGAAAACCTCGCCCGCGAGGCGCATGAAAAGGGTGCTTTCAACGGCGCATGGCTCTATGCTGAGGGCGGGAAGATCGTTTCCAGAGGGGCTTACGGCTTCCAGGATGCGGAAGACCGGCTACCCATGCGAGAGAACAGCCTCTTTCATGTTGCCTCGATCAGCAAGCAGTTCACGGCTGCGGCGATTCTGCTGCTGCGGCGCCGGGGACTGCTCTCGCTGGACGATGAGATCACGCGCTTTTTCCCCGAGCTTCCGTATCCGGGCGTCACGATTCGGCATTTGCTCACCCACACCAATGGGCTGCCGGATTATACGGCGTGGGCAAAAGAAACCATCCAGCGTGAAGGCGCGATACTGGACAACGAAATCCTCCTCCGCTTCCTGCGGGAAAGCGGGGCGGCTCCCGAATTTGCGCCAGGGGATCGGTATTCCTATGGGAACACCGATTACTGCCTGCTGGCGGAGTTGATCAAGCAGCTTTCCGGTGTTTCCTTCGAGGAATTTCTGCAAACGGAGATCTTCGAGCCCGCCGGGATGTCTGTAACGCGGGTCGGACGACCGACAACCGAGGAAGGCGCGTACGGGAATCTTGCCTGTGGTCTGGTGCTGGATAACGGAAACTATATGCTTCCTGAAAACGCGGCGTTTGACTATATGGTTCCGCTGTTTGATCAACTGCGCGGCTGCGGCAATGTTTACTCCAACGTAGACGATCTGTTTGCCTGGGATCGGGCGCTGCGGCAGGAAAACGTACTTACGAAAGAAGAACAGCGCGAGATGGCAACTCCGGTCATGCTCAACGACGGAACAATTGCAAGTGACGACGGAAACGGCTATGGCTTCGGCTGGAGCATCGAAGACGATCCGGTTTTGGGTTCCATCGTTGGACATGACGGAAACTGGGATGGATATATGGGCTGGTATGAGCGTTTTCTTGACGCCGACAGGCTCCTGATTTTTCTGACTTCCCGCGTTCCTGCCGATGTCAGAGCCTATGTTGGGTTCTTGGATGGCATGAAAGCGGCGGCAAGGGACAAAGAGCCGGAAGCTGTCCGCTCACTGGAAGAGCTTGCAATTCCGAATCCCGATTGCTCTGACTGGAAGCGCTTTTGCGGAACTTACGCATCAGACAATTGCCGCATCGAGGTTTTCTCGAAAGGGAACGAATTGTTTGCAGCTTTCCGCTATAAGAACGGCTTTGCCTTTACGGCAAAAATGATGCTGCTCGGGGAAAAGACCTTCGGCATCAAGGATGATTTGGGGGAAATGAACTTTGCTGACGACGGCTTGAGCTTTTGGGACGAGCCCTACCAGAAGCTGTGAGCGGCAAAAGGCAGAAAAAACGGCAGCGGGGAGCAATTCCCGCCGCCATTAGATGCCTTATGGGATTATCTTCCCCTTGCTTTTGCCCTTATGAGCGGCGCGGACATTATAGAAACGGTGTAACATTTAATAAAGGGATTCGGTGAGCAGATTGCAGATAATCCTTTGTTTGGGGTGATTTCAGAGGATTTCATTAAGGCCCTATAATCACCGGCAAACGCCTATGATTTCAGGGATTTCAAATTCGGATTTGGGAGGAGCATTGGGATGAAAGAAAACATCGTACAGAAGCTTTCATCAAAAGATGATAAATATGCCTGTGCCTTTACTGATAGAATTGTTGCAGAAAGCCATGATATCGTAAGCCCAGAAGAGTATCAGCCAAGGTAAGAGAGCAGAGAAGGGAGATGATGCAGAACTTAAATAATTCCCAAAACTAATTGAAGTTTGGGAGAAAGAACAATATAATTGGGAGTAAGAGATTTTCTCCCAACAGATGAGATAATCTCCCAAAAACAATTATAAAATGGGCGATACACAATTGCCTTGGGAGAAAGGAGTTTCAGCTGATGCGACAATTTGATTATTCTTATCTCGCAGATAGAACATGGGATAACGAGATAATGTTGTATATTTCAAAGATTCATGAGTATAAGGGTAAGCAAGAACTTTTCTTACGTCAAAGACCTGTGGAACTGAACAGACTCATTGAAATCGCTAAGATACAGAGTACCGAAGCATCCAATAGGATTGAAGGTATCATCACTACTAATGCCAGATTGAAGCAGCTTGTAGCTGATAAAACAACACCTAAGAATCGTGATGAAGAGGAAATTCTTGGGTATCGAAATGTGCTTAATCTTGTGCATGAAAACTACGAGGTGTTACCGATTCGCAGTAGCTATATCCTTCAGATGCATCGTGATTTGCTGAAATTTACGAACTATTCATATGGCGGTCAATTTAAGACCACACCAAATGAGATAGATATGGTGCTTGAAAATGGTGAGAAGGTTGTTTTATTCAAGCCTCTTGAACCATACGAGACAGCACCGGCAATCGAAGAAATTTGCACCAAGTATCAAGAAGCCTTGGATAAGGAGCTTGTAGACGAGTTAATCTTAATTCCATGCTTTTTACTTGATTTTCTATGTATTCATCCATTTAATGATGGCAATGGACGCATGAGCCGTTTGTTAACGTTGCTTCTGCTATACCGAAGTGGATATCTGGTAGGTCAATACATCAGTATTGAAAAAGCAATTGCTGATACTAAGGAAGCCTACTATGATGCGCTTCAAAGAGCCGACCAAGGATGGCATGAGGGGACGAATGATCCTAAGCCATTTATCAAATATATGCTGAGCATAATTCTTTCTTGCTACAAGGAATTTGAAGCGAGAGTGTCTATCGCTTATGCATCAGGTGCAAAGAGTACATCTTATGATGTTGTAAAGGCTTATGTCAGCGAACGTATTGGTAAGTTCTCTAAGCAGGAAGTTCTTATGGGATGCCCAAGTTTGGGAAGTTCATCTGTAGAGTCAGCTTTGAAGAAACTTGTTGAGGATGGAACGCTTGTTAGAATTGGTGCTGGTAGAAAAACTATGTATGCAAGAGCGGATTCTACTATCAGTTGATGGATGCTTGCTCTTCCAGTATAATCGATATTAGGGGGAATTGTTGAAAACGTTAATTCTAAACGGATCTCCGCGTATTTCAGGAGATACAGTAAGCTTAATCAAATTAATTGCATTGGGATTAAAAGGCGATATCATTTAATGATGAATGTAATTCCGTTCTGTCTTCAGAATGATTCAATATTAAAGGAAGGATAACGATCCGGCCTCCGGCCGCACAGCATCGTTTACAAAGACAGAGATCATGATCGTATCGTGGATGACGACGAACCGCTGCAACCTGCACTGCAAACACTGCTATCAGAATGCCGGCTTCGAAAAAAATGAAGAATTAACGACACAGGAAGCAAAGACCCTGATCGACAGCATTGCCCGAGCAGGCTTTAAGATCATGATCTTCAGCGGGGGAGAGGCGCTGATGCGCCCCGATATCACCGGGCTTATCGCGCATGCATCCGCCCGCGGCCTCCGGCCCGTCGTCGGAACCAACGGCACCCTGCTCACGCCTGAGATGGTAAAAGAGCTGAAAGAGGCGGGCGCCATGGCCATGGGCATCAGCCTTGACAGCCTCGACCCGGCCAAACACAATGCCTTTCGCGGCGATCCTGACGCCTTTGATCTGACAGTGCAGGGAATGAAGAACTGCCGCGAACTCGGACTCCCCTTCCAGATCCATACCACTGTCATGGACTGGAACCGGGACGAGATCTGCGACATGATCGATTTTGCAGCGGGGATCGGCGCCGCTGCCGTCTATCTTTTCTTCCTGATCCCCGTGGGACGCGGCGAATTCATAAAGGAGTCCGCCCTGGAAGTACAGGCCTATGAAGAGCTGCTGCAGACCGTCATGAAAAAATCTGCCGGGGTGCCTGTCCTGATCAAACCGACCTGCGCTCCGCAGTTCATGCGCGTGGCAAAGCAGCTGGATGTGCCCGTGAGCCGCCGTTTTACGAGAGGCTGCCTCGCAGGGCTAAGCTACTGTATCGTAAGCCCGGTAGGGATCGTCCGTCCCTGCGCATATATGACCGAGGAAGCCGGAAGCATCCGGGAAATGCCGTTTGAGCGGATATGGAAAGAAAGCCCGCTGTTTGAGAAGCTGCGGACCCGGCAGTACGGCGGAGCCTGCGGAGGCTGCTCCTACCGGGATATCTGCGGCGGATGCAGGGCGAGAGCCGCCTACTATCACAATGGGGACTATATGGCGGAGGATACCTACTGCGCCTACGGACTGGGTCTTTAGAACAACGCCGGTCCCCCTGCAAAGGTCTTTTCTTTTCGGACCGGGACAGAAGAAAACAACCAAAGGAGTATAATGGAATGATCAGTCTCACCAGGCTGCTGACCGGAGAAGTCTATGCCGGGGATGAATTCAGATATACAGACACCGCCCGCTGCCAGCAAAACGGCGTGGCGGAGGGAAAGGGCCCGGTCGTGGCCTGGAACTACACCCGCAGCTGCAACCTGCACTGCCGTCATTGCTATTCCCGCTCGGAAAACCGTTCCTATGAAAATGAACTGAATACGGAAGAAGCACTCAGCCTGATCGATGATCTGGCTGAGTTTCGTGTACCTGCCCTGCTGTTCAGCGGCGGTGAGCCTCTGAGCCGTCCCGACTTTGCGGTGCTCGCACGCCACGCGGCGGAATGCGGCATCCGCGTCACGATCTCCACCAACGGCACTCTGATCACACCGGAAATGGCCCGGACCATCCGTGATATCGGCGTCAGCTACGTCGGGATCAGCCTCGACGGCACCAGGGAGACCAACGATCTGTTCCGAGGCATGAAGGGCGCCTATGAGAAGGCCCTCGAGGGCGTGCGGAACTGCCGGGCCGAAGGTCTGCGCGTGGGCTTCCGCTTCACCCTGACCCGCGGCAATGCAGCGGAGACCGACAGCATTCTGGACCTGATGGAAAAAGAAGAAGTCGACCGCATCTGCTTTTATCATCTTGTTTATTCGGGGCGCGGCAGCGCACTGATCAGGGAAGACCTGGATCATGAGGAGACCCGCGCGGTCCTGGACCGCATCATAGAGCGAACCCTGGACTTTCAGGCGCGGGGACTGAAAAAGGAAGTCCTCATGGTGGACAACCACGCGGACGGCGCCTATCTCTGTCTGAAATATAAAGACAGCGACCCGGCACGTGCGGCATCGATCTGCCGCCTGCTCATGCAGAACGGCGGCAACCGTTCCGGCATGGCATTTGCCAATATTGATTCGGAAGGAAATGTTCACCCCGACCAGTTTACACAGCAGCATACCCTGGGAAATGTCCGGAAGCGGAAGTTTTCCGAGATCTGGACAGACCGTTCCCATCCCCTGATGGACGGTCTGAAGGACCGCCGGGCACTGCTTCCGCAGGTGTGCCGGGACTGCAGCTGGCTGCCGCTATGCAACGGCAATTTCCGCTCGAGGGCCGAGGCCGTCAGCGGGGATTTCTGGGGCTTTGACCCCGCATGCTATCTGACGGAAGCGGAACGGATGCTTCAGCTGCCGATTCCGGAAGGGAAAAGGGAGTGTTGAGCGGCATGGAACAGACGGACATAAAACTGTTAACGCTCCTCCAGAAGGAGATCCCTCTTATCCCGGATCCCTACGCCGGGATCGCGTCAATGCTGGACGGCAGCATCTCCAGGCAGGAAGTCCTCAGCCGCGCCGCGCAGTGGAAAGAGAGCGGGATGATCCGCCGCATAAGCGGTTTTTTCGACCCGGGCAGGCTGGGATACCGGTCTGTGCTCTGCGCCATGACGGTAGCGGAGGAGCATCTGGAGGAAATGGCGGATCTTCTCGAAGGCTTTCCGGGGATCACGCACAACTATCTGCGTGACCATATGCTCAACATGTGGTTTACGCTCTGCTGCCGCGACGGTGCGGAAGAGGACCGCATCATCGGGAAGATCGAAGCTTCGGGCCGGACCGGACGGGTGCTCCGCTTCCGAAAAACGAGCCTGATCAAGCTTAGCACGATGTTTGTCCCCGGACAGGCGGAAGCCGGGACGGACAGCCCGGACAGCGGTGTGCCGGCATCCGGCAGACCCGCAGCGGGTACGGACTCTTCCGGCGGGGCCGCTCCAGTTCCGCTTACCGAGGAAGAGATCTCCCTTGTACGTGTACTGCAGGAAGACTTTCCGCTCTGTGAAAGGCCTTTTGCCCGGATCGGGGAGGCGTTGGGATGCGGTGAAGACCGGGTCCTGGAACTTGTCCGCGGGATGAAAGCCGCCGGCACCCTGCGCCGCATCTCGGCAGCGCTGAATCATACCGGCGCAGGCTATACGCATAATTCCATGATCGTATGGAATGTTCCCGGGGAACGCGCCGGGGAGGCGGCGGAATCGGCTGCCCGTTTCCGGGCCGTTTCCCACTGCTACCTCAGGGAGCCGCTCCCGGAGTTCGATTATAATCTTTACACCATGGTCCACGCGGCCGGGGAAGATCAGCTGCGGATCCTGACGGAGATGCTGGAAAAGGAGATCCGGCCTGTCAGCTTCTGCAGTCTTAAGACATTGCGCCAGTTTAAAAAGACCGGCATGAAATTCTTTGAAGAAAGGCATGAACAATGAAACACCTTAAAACAGCTGCCTTATTCACAGGCGTGATGCTCCTAGGTCTGATGACAGCCGGCTGCGGCAGATCCGCCGAGACCGCACCGGAAGCTGCAGCGCCGTCATTGCAGGAAACGGCTGCTCCCGCTGAAGATGTCACGGATCCCGCACCGGCGGAGGCACCTTCGGAGCTTCCTGAAAATGTTGTCGCGCTGTCCCGTTCCATCGGCGAGCTGTGGCTCCTTGCAGGCGGAAAGCTTACCGGCGTGACAGAAGATGCGATGGATCTGCCGGGCCTTGAAGAGAGCGCTGTCAGCATCGGCTCTCTGGCGCATCCCAGTTCGGAAGCGATCCTTGCCCTGGATCCGGGGATGATCCTGATGACCGAAGACATGCCGACGCACAAAAAGCTTGCGGAAGAAATGCGCGGGCTCGGCCTGACGGTCCGCACCGTAAACATCGACAGCTTCGGGGATTACGACGGCATCATGGCGGAACTGACCGGCATGACTGGCAGGAAGGATCTGTACGATCAGAATGTCACGGCTGTCAGGGAACGCATCGGCAGCATCCTGGAAGAAGCCGCGCTGCAGCAGGCAGAAGCCGGCACCTATCTGTGCATGAGGGTCTCCCCGACCAAGAACCGCGTCATGAAGCAGGATTATTTTGCCTGCGAGATCATCAGTGATTTCGGCCTCGTCAACATTGCGGCAGACAGCTCGGCCCTGGATGAACTCAACCTGGAAGCCATCGCCGCTGCCGATCCGGACTGGATCTTCGTCATCCCCATGGGTGACGAGGAAGAAGCCATGGAAGTCTATCAGGAGGTCTTTGCCTCCCAGGCCGTCTGGAAGGAACTCAGCGCGGCGGCCGCGGACAGGATCGTCGTCCTGCCCTCCTCTTATTTTATGTACAAGCCCAACGCAAAGTGGGACGAAGCGTACCGTTACATGTATGACATCCTTTATAAAGAATAAATGGTTTTATATCAGCCTGGCGCTTCTGCTGGCAGGCTCCGCAGTCTCGCTGTTCGGCGGGAACGCTTCCGTATCCGCGGAAACACTGCTGAAAGCCGCCATGCATCCGGAGGAGGCGCCGGCAGCAGCCGTGCTGATCCTGTACCGGATCCGGATCCCGCGTCTCCTTGCAGGCATTGTCTGCGGGGCTGCGCTGGCAGTCTCGGGACTTCTGCTGCAGGAAGCGCTCCGCAACCCTCTGGCTTCGCCCGGGATCATGGGGATCCATAACGGCGCGGGGTTCTTTGCGCTGCTGTCCGCTCTCTTTTTCGGGCCGTTTTCTTTTGCACGCAGCTGTATGGCTTTCCTGGGCGCCGTGTGTTCCATGGCCCTGGTCTGGGCCATCGGAAGCTTTGCGGGCAGCCGGAGATCCACGCTCCTGCTGGCCGGCGTTGCCGTTTCCTCCGTCATGAGCGCCTGCATCAACCTGCTGATCACGCTGCGTCCCGATTCCGTTGCCGACAAGGCTGCTTTTCAGCTGGGAAGCCTGCACTCGATCCAGCCGTCCACACTGCTGATGACGGCGATCCTGGTGCTGCCGGGCATTGCCGGCGCGCTTGGACTGAGCCGGGGCATTTCCCTTTTCGCATTGGGCGATGAAGCCGCCCACGGCCTCGGTCTTGCAGTGCGGCGCCACAGACTTCTGACGATCCTCTGTTCGACACTGCTCTCTGCGGCGGCGGTCAGCGCCTGCGGCCTGATCTCCTTTGTTGGACTGATCATACCCAACCTTATCCGGAAGCTTTCACGGGAGAGCACCGCCGAAAGGATCGTGCTCTGTATGGTCTTTGGGGCCGGGTTCCTGGTCTGCTGCGACCTTGCCGCGCGTTCCGTGGCTTACCCCTATGAGCTTCCCGTCGGCACGCTCCTCTCGCTGCTCGGCGCGCCGTTCTTTATTTTCCTGCTGGTCCGGAGAAGGAGGTGGGAGCATTGATCCTTCTGGAAAATGTCACCGCCGGTCATGCCGGCAGCCCGTATCTTCATGTTGACCGGCTGGAGCTTTTGCCCGGCAGGATCACGACGATCGCCGGCAAAAACGGAAGCGGCAAGTCGACGCTTCTGAAAACGGTCTGCGCCCTGCTCCCCTCGGCCGGACGGATCACCGTCGACGGAACGGATCTGAGGGCATATTCCCATCACGCCCGGGCAAGGAAGATCGCCTATCTTCCCCAGTCACTGCCGCCGGTACAGATGAAGGTCTCTTCCCTGGTCCTGCACGGGCGCTACTCCCGTACTTCGTTCTCGCGGCCCGGGGATGCCGGAGACAGGGAAGCGGTGCATCACGCCATGGAACGCATGGACCTTGCGCATCTTGCGGACAGGAGCGTCGAAACGCTCTCCGGCGGAGAAAGGACGCGGGCCTACCTTGCCATGGTGATCGCACAGGAAAGCGACTACCTGCTCCTGGATGAGCCGGCGTCGGACATGGATATCCCGCATCAGCAGCTGCTGTCGGACGATCTGCGGAAGCTTGCGGATGAAGGACGGGGGATCATTATCAGTTCTCATGATCTTCCCCTGAGTTTTACGGTCAGCGATACCGTCTGCCTTATGAAGAACGGGCATATCGGCGCTGCGGGGACACCGGAGGAGCTTGCGGGAAAGCCTGATCTTATGCGGGAGATCACCGGCGCCTGCCTGATCCCTTCAGGACAGGCGGAAAGCCTTTATAAATATCAGTTATCGAGGTGAGGTACATCATGAATGATACAGCGCTTATCCTGGTCGGCCACGGAGCCGCGGGAAGCCGGGATCCGAACTATGAACTGCTTCGGGAAGAAACCGCCCGGATGTATGAGAAAACATATCTCGTAATGATGCACGGAGGACCTTCCGCACGGGACGTGATCCCCGTTCTGAAGTCTGAAGGGATCCGGAACGCTTATATTTTCCCGCTCTTTATGTCGGCAGGCTTTCATTTCGAAAAAGACATCGCCTCTGAGGACAGCTTTCTGCGCAGGGCATTTTCTGATGCGGGAATCAGAACACAGCTCATCGGGGGCGGGATCCTGGAGGTCCCGGAAGTCCGGAAGGCCGTCGCGGACCATTGCCTGGGACGGATCCGCAAGGACACGGGGCCGCGGGACGCGGAAAAGTGAAAAAATACACCAAAAACAACGATATGTTTACGATTGCGATTGATTAAAATGTTTCGCTTTGATACGATGAATGTACAAAATATGAAACATAGTTAATAATTACGCATATATAAAGGAGGAGGTTGGTTGTGAAATTCACCTTTCACGGCGGTGTACACCCGGAGGGCCACAAGGACCTGAGCCGGGATGTACCGCTGCGCTTATTTGACCCCAAAGGCGAGATGGTATACCCACTGTCCCAGCATATTGGCAAGCCGGCGCGGCCCATCGTAAAAAAGGGAGACAGCATACTGGTCGGACAGAGGATCGCTGAGGCGGACGGCTTTGTTTCGGCCCATATCTACAGCTCCTGCTCAGGCACGGTCAAGGCAATAGAAAAACGCCGCACCCTGTTCGGACAGCTTCAGGAAAGCATCGTGATCGACAATGACGGACAGTTCACGCCCGCAGGAGATTTCACGACACGGAGGGATATTTCCGGCATCACCAACGAAGAGATACTGAAACGGATCAAGGATGCCGCCATCGTCGGCCTCGGAGGCGCAGGATTCCCGACCCACATCAAGCTGATGCCCACTGAGCCGGAGTCCATCCGCTTCTGTATTGCCAACGGAGCGGAGTGCGAACCGTACCTGACCTGCAATGACCAGCTGATGCGCATGTACCCGGACGAGATCGTCGAAGGCCTCGAGCTGGTCCTGCGGCTCTTCCCCAACGCGCAGGGCGTGATCGGCATCGAGGACAACAAGCCCGAGGCGATCGCCGCCATGACGAAGGCTGCAGAGGGCAAGGAGAAGATCAAGGTCCTGACCGTTAAGGCCAAATACCCACAGGGAAGCGAGCGAAGCCTCATCAAGGTCGTATCCGGCATCGATATTCCCGGAACCATACTTCCTGCCGGCGTGGGCTGCATCATCAGCAATGTCGGGTCTCTCTATGCCATACAGCGTGCGGTATGCTATGAGGAACCCCTGTATTCGCACTGCCTGACCGTGAGCGGCGACGCGGTGCAGAACCCCGGCAATTTTATCGTGCGCGACGGTACTTCCTTCGCGGAGCTGCTGGAGGCTTCCGGCGGCCTGAAGGAAGGCGTCACATTGAAGAAAGCCCTGGCAGGCGGTCCCATGATGGGCATTGCCTTCGGCTCCCTGGACGTTCCTGTTCATAAGAGCACCAACGGCCTTACGCTTCTGACGGAAGATGCCGCGGAAAAAGCCGCCGAAAACATGACGGCATGTCTTCGCTGCGGCCGCTGCGCGACGGTATGTCCTGCCGGCCTTGTGCCCCAGCGCATGGCAGAGGCGATCATCTCAAAGGATTTCGATTACTTTGAAAATGAGCTCCACGGACTCGAGTGCTTCGAGTGCGGTTCCTGTACCTACATCTGTCCCGCGGGACGGCCCCTGATGCAGGAATTCAAACGGGCCAAGTCCGAGAGCATGATAGCCAAGCGCGCAAAAAAGGAAGGAGGTAAGTCATGAATCCAATGCTCAACATATCCTCCTCCCCGCATCTGAAGGATAAACAGACCACAAAATTTATCATGTATGCCGTGATCATTGCCCTGCTTCCGGCAACGGCCGCAGGCATCATGGTCAACGGCCTCAGGGCGCTGCTGATCGTTGCCGCCAGCGTGGCGGCAGCCGTTGTGACGGAGTTCCTTTTTGACAAGGCATGCCGCAGGCCGGACACCTGGAAGGACGGCAGCGCGGCCATCACCGGCCTGCTGCTGGCGCTTTCACTTTCGCCGGATGTCCCGTTGGCGCTTCCCGTGCTGGGCGCGGTCTTCGCTATCCTGGTCGTCAAATGCGCCTTCGGCGGACTCGGCAAGAACTTTATTAACCCGGCACTGGCGGGCCGCTGCTTCCTGTTGATCTCCTTCGGCAGGACGATGTCCACATTTACCGTGGACGGCGTCACCTCCGCCACCCCGCTTGCGGTTCTTCGCAGCGGTCATGCTGTCAATATCACGAAGATGTTCCTGGGAACCGGCGGCGGCGTCATCGGCGCCTCCATCCTGGCGCTGCTGGCAGGCGGCCTGTTCCTCTGGGCCATCGGTGTCATCAACGGGGAGATCAGTTTCTCCATTCTGATCGCATTTACCGCGGTCCTGGCTCTCTTCGGAGGACAGGGCTTTGACCCGAAGTTCCTTTTCGCGCATATCTGCGGCGGCGGCGTCATCATGGGTGCCTTTTTCATGGCGACCGATTACGTGACCTCCCCGGTAAGCCGGGCAGGACAGATCATCTATGGCTCGATCATCGGTATCCTGGGCGCCCTGTTCCGCATCAAAGGCGGCACAGCCGATTCCTTCAGCTATTCGATCATCATTTCGAACCTTTTTGTTCCGCTGATCGATATGTACACCGTACCGAAGCCCTTTGCATTTACCAAGCGGGCCATTGCCATCCGTGAAGGCGCTCCGATCCTTCCGTTCTGGAAGAGGATCCCGCGTCCCGTCGTCGTGCTGACGGTCATTTCCGCCATAGCCGGCATTGCCCTGAGCTCTGTCTATGTCATAACCAAGGATACGATAGACGAGCAGAAGAAGGCAGCCAGCGCGGCTTCTTACCTGATCGTCTGTCCCGGTGCCGTGACACTTGAGGCCGATGAGACCATGGATCAGGCGATCGAGGCGCTTAACGGCGAGGTCTACGGCACATCCTACGGACGCGTCCGCATCAACGAAGCCTATGTCGGCAAGGACGCCTCGGGCAATATTGCCGGATATGTCGTCAGCGTGACCAGTTCCGACGGTTTTGACGGAAATGTGAGCCTGGCGGTCGGCCTCGATCCCGAGGGCAGAATGAACGGCATCGCCTTTACCGAACTGAACGAGACTCCGGGTATGGGCATGCGCGTGGACGAACCGCTCTTCAAGGATCAGTTCAGCGGCAAGATGGTAGATAAGTTCGTAATGACCAAGTCCGGCGAAGCTTCTGCCGAAAACGAGGTCGATACGGTCTCCGGCGCTTCCACCACTTCCGGGGCAGTCGTCAATGCCGTTAACGCGGGACTGGATTTCTTCCACTCCACTGTGAAGGGAGGAAACTAAATGAACAAATACATGGAACGGCTGTATAACGGCCTTATCAAAGAAAACCCGACCATGATCCTGATGCTCGGCATGTGTCCGACACTGGCGGTTTCCACACGGGCCATGAACGGTATCGGCATGGGCATCTCCACCACAGCGGTCCTGATCGTTTCCAATGTGGTCATTTCCCTGCTCAGGAAGATCATTCCCGATGACGTCCGGCTTCCCTGCTACATCGTCATCGTCGCCTCCCTGGTCACGGTGACGGAGCTTCTGATCGAGGCGTATTTCCCCTCCGTTTATGAGGCGCTGGGCATCTACATCCCGCTGATCGTTGTCAACTGCATCATCCTCGGCCGTGCCGAGGCATACGCCAATAAACATGATCCGGTCCTCTCTCTGATGGATGGTATCGGCATGGGTCTCGGCTTCACCGTGGCGCTGACCCTTGCCGGCGCGCTTCGCGAGATGCTCGGCAACGGCAGCTTCTTCGGCGTGAACTTCCTTCCGGAAGGCGTTGAGCCCATCGGCCTCTTCGTCCAGCCGCCGGGAGCATTCCTGGTCATCGCGTTCTTCATCATCATCATGAACGCCATCGGCATCAGGACGCGTCAGAGACAGCTGGTCGAAAGCGACGGCTGTGACGGCTGCTGCGCAACCTGCTCGCTGGTCTGCACTAAGTCTGAGGAGGTGAAGAACAAATGAAGAGCCTGATCCTGATCATTATCAGCTGCGCCCTGATCAACAACGTTGTCCTGAACCAGTTCCTGGGCATCTGTTCGTTCCTGGGCGTTTCCAACCAGCTGAAGGCCTCCGCCTCCCTGGGCGGCGCGGTCATTTTTGTCATCACCATTGCCTCAGCGGTCGCAAGCCTTCTCTATGATTTCGTGCTGGCGCCGCTGGGCATGGACTTCATGAAGACCATCATTTTCATTCTGGTCATTGCCGCACTGGTGCAGATCGTGGAAATGTTCCTGAAGAAGACTTCCCCCGGCGTCTATACGGCACTGGGCATCTATCTTCCGCTGATCACCACCAACTGTGCGGTCCTGGGCGTCGCCCTTACCAACGTCCAGGACGGCTATAATTTCGTCCAGTGCGTGCTTTCCGGTTTCGGTACCGCGTTGGGATACACCCTCGCGATCGTACTGCTTGCCAGCATTCGTACCCGTGTCCATGAGGAGGACCTTCCCGCCCCGCTGCGCGGCGCACCCATCGTCCTGATCGCAGCGGCACTGATGTCCATCGCCTTCATGGGATTCTCCAACCTGTCGCTGTAAAGGAGGGCTGTTATGATCATACTGATAACCACGCTGGTCATCGCGATCGTCAGCATCCTTGTCGGCGCGGGACTGGTATTTACATCCAAAAAGTTTTATGTCGAGGTTGACCCGCGCCAGACGCTGGTGCGCGAATGCCTCCCCGGCAACAACTGCGGCGCCTGCGGATATGCGGGATGTGACGCGCTTGCGGGAGAGATCGCGATGGGCAACGCGCCTGTCAACGCATGCCCGGTCGGCGGCAATCCTGTAGCGGCGAAGATCGCCGAAGTCATGGGAACGGAAGCAGGAGAGCCCGTGGACCGCAAGATTGCTTTTGTCCGCTGCAAGGGCAGCTGCGAGGTCACGCACAACCAGGGCAATTATGTCGGCCTGCACGACTGCCGCAGCGCGGCGCTTTCCGGCGTTAATGTCACCGACTGCGACTACGGATGCCTGGGCTTCGGAAGCTGCGAAAGCGTATGTCCCGAGCAGGCCATCAAGGTCGTCAACGGCGTCGCTGTAGTCAACCGTATGCGTTGTGTCGGCTGCGGACTCTGTGCGAAGACCTGCCCCAGAGGGCTGATCGAAATGATCCCCGAGAAAAAACGGGTCGCCGTTCAGTGCTCCAACAAAGACCGCGGACCCGATGTCAAGAAGGTCTGTTCAGCCGGCTGTATAGGCTGTACCCTCTGCGTACGCCAGTGTGAAAATGACGCGATCCATGTTGCGGACAATCTGGCGCATGTGGACTATGACGCCTGCATCCAGTGCGGCAAGTGCGTGGAAAAATGTCCTGCGAAGGTCATCACGCCGCCCGCAGGGACCGGTGCGTGAAAAAGAACGTGTTTTGTGTTATAATCAAAGAACAGAATCATTTATATCCCATGCATCCTGAGCATCAGGCTGCCAGGAAAGGCGGATGATCTTAATGGAACGAAAAACGATTTATAAACTGGCCGGCGCAATTGCGGCGCTTGCCGTCATATCGGTGCCGGCTCTCGGGATGGCGGGCGGTAAGGACCTTATGTACCACCTGCAGAACCGCGGGGATCTCGGACCGCTCAACCGTTCGGACATTGCGTACCTGCAGGCCGAAGCGCCCGCACCCACGAGCATGGACGGAACGATCAATGCTTCTGACTGGGCTTCGACATATCCTTATATCGTAACGACCTGGCAGGACAACAATAAAAACAGTTATGTCACGGACTATCTTGAGCAGGATCCCTACCTGACCAATATTTACGAGGGCTACGGATTTGCCAAGGATTACGGAAGCGCCCGCGGTCACGAGTATACCCTGACAGACGTTGCGAAGACCCAGCGTCCGCATCCCATGGCAAACTGCCTGACCTGCAAGACTCCCAACTTTGCAAAGCTGGTCAATGATCAGGGCGTTGCCGTCTACAAGATGGATTTCAACGAAGTCCTCGGCATGATGGAGGAGAATATCAGCTGTTATACCTGCCACGGCAATGAGCCGGGCAACGGCGGCATGCTGACCGTGACCCATTCCTATGTCCGCAAGGCGCTCGGCGACAGTATGTCTTCGATCGATCCGGCCAACCTGGCCTGCGGCCAGTGCCACATCGAGTACTACTTCACGCCGGAAGACAAAGAGACCATGATGCCTTACCACGACGTGGCAGGCATGTCCCCGGAAGCGATCCTGGCATACTATGACAGTTTCGATTTCGCGGACTGGACACAGGAAGCTACCGGTACAAAGATGCTCAAGGCACAGCATCCCGAGTTTGAGACCGTCCTGCAGGGCAAACATGCCGGACTGCTGAACTGCGCGGATTGTCATATGCCCATCGAGCAGGCGGAAGACGGTACCGTCTATCACAGCCATCTGCTCGTGAGCCCGCTCGAGAACGAGACCCTGCTTTCCACCTGTGTGAGCTGTCACGGCGACACAGACATGGTCAACATGGTCCACAGGATCCAGGACCGTGTCACTGCGCGTGAAACAGAAATAGGCAACAGGCTTTCCGAACTCAAGGACACCCTGGCAGCGGCCGTGGCATCCGGAAACTTCAGCGAAGAAGAACTGGATGCGGTCCGCAGGCTCCATCGCGAAGCACAGTGGTTCTTCGACTACGATTACGTGGAGAATTCCGAAGGTGCCCACAACTCCGAGCTGGCAATGTCCTGCCTCGACACCGCGGAGGCGAAGATCAACGAAGCAATGGCACTGCTCGGCAGGGAATGATCTCTTGAGAGAAACTCTTTGGGGAGTTACAGCAGTATTATGGAAACACTGAAAAAAGCATGGAGGCTTCTGGCCTCCATGCATTTTGCAATTTTTCTGCTTATACTTCTGGCTGCGGCCTGCTCGGCCGGCAGCCTGGTCACGCAGGGACAGACGTATATGTGGTACGCGCAGCGCTACTCCGAAAGGACGGCAGCGCTGATCATTGCGCTGCATCTGGACGACGCCTTCCACAGCTGGTGGTTCATTCTGATCACGGCGTTTCTGTGCCTGAACCTTCTGCTCTGCAATGTGTTAAGGGCGCCGCAGCTGATCCGGAGATCCCGCCGCTGGGGCGGGCCGCCGGTTCCGGATCCCGCGCCGTCTTATGACGCCTCCGCCGTCTGCGCTTCCGAAGAAGAAGCAAGAGGCCTGCTCGGCAGGCTCGGCATGCGCAATATCCGTGAAAGCGGCTCAGGAGAGAAGATCCTTTATGCCTGCAAAAACCGTGCGGGGCTCTGGGGCGCCTGGGTCTGCCACCTGGGCATCCTCTTCCTGATCGCGGGCTACAGCCTCGGCCAGATGAATATGCAGCAGTACACCGTATACGGAGTGCCCGGGGAGACACGGGAGATCGGCGACAGCGGGTATATGCTTCATATCGATGACTTCCGCACCGACTACAATGAAGACGGCTCGGTCCGGCAGTACGCCTCAGACATTACGGTATGGCCCGGAAGCGACCCTGAAAGCGCCGCTTCCGCCACTGTCAGCGTCAATGCGCCAGCCGGCCTTTTCGGGATGAAATACTATCAGAACTCGACCGGCTGGGCAGGCAGCATCCATATCCTGAAGGACGGCGCACCGCTTATGGACGCGGTGATCTGCGCGGGAGATATGATCCGGGTCCCCGGCAAGGAGGATCTGGTCATTATCCTGAATGTTTTTTACCCTGATTATCAGGCTGTGCCGGGCAGCGCGCCCGTTACGCTTTCCAATGAGGTGCGCAATCCCGCCTGGCTCTATTCCGCATACTATCAGGAGCGCCTGCTCGGGATGAACGTCCTGATGGGCGATGAACCGCTGACCATAGACGAATATACGATCACCTTTACGGATCCCCGAAACTACACTCTGATCCAGGTAAAGCGGGATCCCTTCACCCTGCTCGCCCTGATCGGCGGGGTGATCGCCATGGCAGGCCTGCTGCTTGCGTTTTACGTCCAGCCGGCCAGGGCATGGGCTTCAGAGACCGGAGACGGCAGCTGGCAGGTCTTCGGGAACTGCCCGAAAGGAGGCGCGCTTTTCAGAAAACGATTTGCCGCCGCTGCAGAAAAACAGACAGAATAAAAAAGGAGGCTGATTATGCTCCGGATCGAGAATACACTCTTTACGATCGTCATGCTGATATATTTCGCGGCAATGATCCTGTATTTCCTTTTCATTGCCGTGAAACGCGACCGGCTGGCGGAGATCGCCGTATGGCTGCAGGCCGCAGGGCTGATCCTGCACACAGCCGCGCTTATCTGCCGCGGGATCGGGGCGGGGCGGCTTCCGCTGACGAACCAGTACGAGTTCGCGACCTGTTTCGCATGGGGCCTGTGTCTTGTCAGCCTGCTTTTTGTGGTCCGTTTCCGCTTTCCGGTGCTCGGCGCCTTTGCCGCGCCGCTCATTTTCCTGGTGATCGGTTACGCAGCCATGCAGAGCAGGGAGGTGCATGAACTCATGCCTTCCTTAAGGAGCAACTGGCTGGGATTCCACGTCTCCACTGCGATCATCGCATACGGGTCCTTCGGAGTATCGTTCGTTCTGTCGGTCATTTTCCTCCTGCGCGACAAAATGAAGGCACAGGGCTTTATGGACCGGCATATCCCGGACCGTGAAATGCTGGACCTGATCAGCTACCGCAGCGTTTCCCTGGGTCTGCTGTTCCTGACCTTCACCATCCTGACAGGAGCCATCTGGGCGGAACGCGCCTGGGGCAGCTACTGGTCCTGGGATCCCAAGGAGACCTGGTCCCTCGTGACCTGGATCATCTACGCCGTCTATCTCCACCTCAGGATCCGCCGCAGCTGGGAAGGCCGCTCGGCAGCCGTTTTTGCGGCGATCGGCTTCATCTGTGTCCTGTTCACCTACATCGGCGTGAACACCTTCCTGCCCGGCATCCACAGCTACGTATAAGCTGCGGCATCTTCGGGTCAGACATAACAGATCTGTAAAGAGCGCACGATCTGCGGCCGTAATGACTGCAGACCTGTGCGCTCTTTCTTTTATCTGCAGGGAGATATCCTGCTTCAGTTCTTATGGGAAAAAACCGGATGGAAGCCGTAGATCCGGCCTGAAGCACAAAATCTGGCTTTTCTCATGCATGTTCCGTTATAACGGCTGCTATATTTGAGCTGATTATTGACATATGTCACTTTCGAATTTATACTATTTTCGACAAATGTCAGAAAGGAGAGTTTATGCCAAGACCAGTCAGGTGCCGACGGATCGGGCAGCTTCCGGTCTACCGAAGCTTCTCGCCGGATGACACCGCAGCCACTGAAAATGTTTTGATGACTGTTGACGAATTTGAGGCATTCAGACTCCTGGATCATGAAGGGCTGACACAGGAAGCCTGCGCGTCCAGGATGAATATCGCCAGGACGACTGTTACCGCCATTTACGACAGCGCAAGGAAAAAAATCGCTGATGCGCTGGTCAACGGAAAAAGGCTGTTGATCTCTGGCGGACATTTCGAGTACGAACCGGTTGAAATCAGACAAAAACTCAGAGAGAAGGGAACAGATACCATGAGAATTGCAGTCACCTATGAAAACGGGGAGATCTTTCAGCATTTCGGTCACACAGAACAGTTCAAGCTATACGACATTGAGGATAGCCAGATCGTAAATGAGCAGGTCGTAGATACCAACGGGAGCGGGCACGGCGCACTGGCCGGTTTCCTGCAGGCGGCAAAAGCCGATGCGCTGATTTGCGGCGGGATCGGTATGGGCGCGCGCAACGCGCTGGCCGAGGCGGGGATAAAACTCTACGGCGGTGTTTCCGGTTCTGCCGACGCGGCCGCACAGGCCTTGGCGGCGGGAACGCTGCAGTATGATCCCAATGCCGAATGTGACCATCACGGTCATCATCACGGGGAAGACCACAACTGCGGCCATCACCACGGCGCGGGACATGAGTGCGCGCATCACCATGGGAAAGGCCATGACTGCGGCCATCAGGAAGGCGACGAGGGCTGCCGCCAACATCATGGAGAATGAAGCTTCACAGAGGAATAAGCCGGTTCTGCTTTGACAACAAGGATGCGGGAATTCCGGCGCAGGCGTTTTCCGGAACGGGATCAGGAAGAATTGATCCACCGGTTC
>JAEEGI010010715.1_pt1 | contig 19877 bp, 19 predicted proteins | sample 8958751 | NCBI WGS metagenome assembly JAEEGI01 (sample SAMN16246545, study PRJNA631951) | gut metagenome | biome: gut microbiome; feature: rumen; material: KS-attached | host: Bos | place: Iran: Karaj | collected 2018-10 | reverse complement strand
ATTAGCAATTCTTGGAGTTCCTCTACTTCTTTTAGCTAGTTCACTACTAGCATCATCATCAATAGGCATCTCAAGAACTCTACTTGTTCTTTCAATAATTTGTTTTAATTCATCTTCTGTATAATACTTTAGTTTACAAGTAATACCAAAACGATCTCTAAGTGGACTTGTAAGATCACCTGCTCTTGTGGTTGCTCCAACCAAAGTAAATGGTGGTAAATCAATCTTAATACTTCTTGTATTAGAGTCACTACCAACAATAATATCTAAAGTAAAATCTTCCATTGCTGGATATAATATTTCTTCAATAAATCTTGGCATACGATGAATTTCATCAATAAACAAGACATCTCCTGGTTCAAGTGTTGATAGAATTGCTGCTAAGTCACCACTTTTTTCAATAGAAGGGCCGGAAGCTGTTTTAATATTACTACCAAGTTCATTGGCAATAATAAAAGCAAGAGTTGTTTTACCAAGTCCTGGAGGTCCATATAATAAAACATGGTCTAATGGTTCATTTCGAAGTTTGGCAGCTTTAATAAAGATATCAATATTTTCTTTTACTTCTGATTGACCAACATACTCGGATAAATATGATGGTCTTATCGACATATCATTATCAATATCTTGTTTTTTTGTATCTAATATTTCTTTATCCATAATCCTCCTATCTAACAAGTAAACGCAAAGCTTCTTTTACTTGATCTTCAATCTTTAATTCTTTATTAACGTTAGGAATTACACTTTTTATTTCTTTATCTTTATAACCTAATCCTTTTAAGACTTCAATTAACTCATCACTAACATCAATGGTACTACCTGTATCAACAATATCTATTTTACCTTTTAAATCTAGAATCATTTGTTTAGCTAGTTTATCACCAATCTTAGGAAATTTCTTTAAATATAGAATATTTTCACGATTAATAGCATCACTAATTCCAGAGATACTTCCCATAGCAAGCATCGGAAGCGTCATCTTAGGACCTAAACCTTTAACATCAATTAGTTTTAAGAATAATTCTTTTTCTTCAGGAGTCTTAAATCCATATAAAGACATTTCATCTTCTCTTATATATTGATAAACATAAACAGTATACTCATTATCTTCTTGAAAAGAATAAGGGTTAGGTGTAAATATTTTATAACCTATTCCATTATTATCAAGCGTAATTGTTGTACTACTAATTTCTTTTACAGTACCTTTTATATAATTATACATAACATTCACCAATGATAGTATACAATAAAATTTATTATTTTTATAGGTTTTTACAAAAAAGACTTATTATTAATAAGCCTTTTTATCTTTTATATGTACTTGCTTGCGTATTCATATATACTTTTACTTTTTCACCATCACTAATAAGTGTTAAATTACCTGTTGATGAATCACTTTGACGATACATTGTAATACCATGTTGTTTAATACGATTAATATTAGAACTACTTGGATATTTAGAAGCCTTGTAATTTGGTACAATCATAATCTTTGGACTAATAGCATTCAATGTTTTATCATACATCGGATCATTACCATGATGTGGATATTTCATAACATCAACTTTAATTGAATTTAAGCCAATCTTTTTAGCATTATCCAAAAGTCCACTTGGATTATGAATAGAACTATAAGAGTCCCCTGTGAACATAAAACTTGTATTGCCATATTTAAGAATAAAGACAAAGGAGTTATTGTTATTATTACAAGTCTTACTTAAAGGACCTAAATAGTATATTTTAATTTCCCCGATATCCATCTTACTTGGAATAGGTTGCGTTGTTGCTGTCTTATTATGTCTTTTCATAGCAGAAAGAACTTTTCTTACATCATTATCTCTTTCACATTGACAATTACTACGACATTTGTAAATGTCAACAGGATATATGATTTTATCAACTGAAAAATAATCTAAGATATCAGCTTGAGCTTCAATATGATCATACTCAACATGGGAGCCAATCATAGCATCAATCTTTTTAACACCTAAACCTTTTAAGTATTCAATATCACGTTTAGCACCACCAGCTCTTCCACCATCAATATAAATAACTTTACTATCCGTTCTAATTAGAATGGAATCATCATAGAAACCACTAGCAATAAAGTGAATTTCCATATTACCATCTAAAATACTTCCTTCAAGACTACATGTTAATTCTTTGGTATTACCAACTAAATCATATATTATTACGCGATTGTTTTTCGAAACACTATTAATAACATAAGGATTTTTAGTTGATTCAACACCATTATATTTATATTTAATAATTGGTTTATTAGCTTTAACAGTAATGGTTGTTTTTTTATCTTTAACTGTTGCTACACAACTTCCAGATAAATCTTCTTTATCAATATTTTCAATATCAATAATTCTTTCATAAGCATTATTATATTTATCATAAATCGTAAACTTATATTTACCATTTTTATCAATATGATATTTGGTATCAGTATCCATACTAGTACCATCAGGTAAAAGATATTTTAATACTTTAGTATTATCTACTTGAATATTAAAATCCAATTCTTTAACCGCTTCTTTAGGATAATCAATTTTTAAATATTCACTAAAATCACTTATATGAATTTTTCTTTCTAAAGTTCTACTTATTTCTTCAAAAGTATATGTAATGATATAAACTCCACTTTTACTATAATCAACATTACCTGTAATTTTTATTTTATCAATAGCATCTACACCATTATAATAAGCTTCTACTTTTGGATCATCATATTTTCCATTTAAAACAATGTAGACATCACTCTCCCCTTTAAGAGCAAATGATGTTAATTTTTTAACTTCAATTTGTCTTGTTAAGACTAAATCTTTATATTTATACGTTCTAGTATATACACCAATTTCATCTACTTTAACATCACCAGAAATGATAACATCTTTTGATACATCTACACCATTTTCAATTGCCTTAACACCAGGATCAAAAAAGGGAGAACCTAAATTATGATATATATATTCTTCACCATATAATTCAAAAATCATTTTCTCTTCTTGGGAACTATCAAACAGTAAAAAAGAAGAAACTATTACGATTAAAACAATTAATACTATGATAATAATATTTAAACCATTTTTCTTCATAATTTCTCCTTTCGATAATATAAAAAATTCTTATAAAAGAATTTCTTATATAATTGATAAAACAAATAAAATTAAACCAACGATAATAAAGATTACAATGGCTAGAATTATATGATCTTTATAATCTTCTTCTCTAGACATCTTCATATTAATCCTCATTAGAAACGAAGTTTTTGTCATCATTTATTACATTACTATAATCATCTTTACTATTATTAGACTCTTCTTCAGTTTCAACTACATTTTCTTCTTTTTTATCTATTTCATCTTCTGAATTAGTTAATAAAAGTTTATATTTAACATCTCTTGTAGTAATTAATAAATACTTTTTACTAGCAGATAAAATATCTGAATTTATACTTAAATATAGTTTTTGTTCTCCATCAATATTAACATGATCAAGTATTTTAACAGATTCAGCATTATCAATATAAATCTTTCCATCTAATTCATAGAAGATAGATAAGTAATATTCTAACTTCGCATTATTTTCTTTATTATCAGTATATTTTAAATCAAGTTCTAATATATTGTCATTTATATCTGGTTGAATACGTTTAGTATACGTTTGACAATTATCTCCATTACAATTCTTATCAGGAAGTTTATAACTTATAGTACCTTTATGAATTTTACTTGAATTAATTGTAATTCCATCCAATAAAGGTATTTCTTCACCATATTTAAATTCAATTTCTTCATAGCCTGTTTTTGAATTACCTTGCTCCATATAATTAGTTTTAATTTTATGATATTTACCATCATTCATATATATTTCAAGAGAAACATCTCTTACTTTTATATCTTTATCGTATGCAAAAACAACAACTCTATCGATATATTCTTTATTAGCAGGAAATTTATCACCACTAATAACATATGATCCCATATCACTTAAAAGCGAAGTAGCATTTTGAACAGGAAAATAATAATCACCATTAATCGTCAATCTAAGCATACTATTTCCATAAGTGAAACTATAACCACCTACATTAAGATCAAAAAGTACACCAACATATTTAGATTTTGTTCCATATGTTTTTTGATAAGGATTAAGATTGGTTAAATAAACACGATCAATCTTTATTGAAGAATCAATATAATCTAAATAAATCCATTCTCCCATTTTATATGTTTTATTCGTAACAAAGAATGTATATAGTAAAAAGACTGCTAAAATACCACATAAAACATAACCAATCTTTTTTAAAACAACTTTATTATCTTCAACAAAATATTTAAATTGTCTTCGCTCTTTTCTTACAGTATTTAATATTTTATCTTTATCAAGATTAAAGTTTAATTCAACTTCTTCATTATCACTTGATGAAATATTTAATTCTTTTTTATCTTTTTCAAAACTAAACTTCTTTATATCAAATCCAAAAGCTCTTACAAAACTAAAACCAACAAAAGCATATGCGGCTAAATATATAATAACCGAAGAATCTCTAAATAAAACGAGACTTCTTGGTGAATACGTTGTAGTATCTACACTTGTAAAATATCCACGATAAATAAAGTAGAAAACAAGAAGAAAAGCTCCATATCCCATTATAATTTTATAAAAGAGAACAGGCTTATTCTTTTTCTTCATCAAAAAGAAAATGGAAAATGCTAGAAATATTAAAAGTAATATCGCTAGTAGTAAAAGAAATGATGTATATTTGCTTTCAAGACCTACTCCACCAGAATAATTATTATTTAAAATTACTCCTTTAAAAAATTGATATAAATCTCTAAGAGAAAGTAATAGATAACAAAAGATTAAAAATATTCCAATATGTATAAGTTTAAAATGCTTTATCAAAAAAGCATAAGGTTTTCTAATAATCATACTATTTTACTCCCATCTTTTTATTCTAACCATTCTTAATTAATATTCCATTAAAACAACCAGTTTCTATATCTCCACCAATACATGACCATGTAGATTTTGGAATTTGACTCTTAAAATTATTAATTGCTGATTCACTAAATAAGTTTAAAGCATTTTTATCAATAACCTTTATATTATTTAATTTAATAGTTCTAATACCAGTATTCTTAAAAGCTTCATAACCAATAACAGTTACATTATATCCATATATTGTTGTTGGAATAATAACATCTTTTGAACAAGAACTATCATATCCAATAATAGCTACTTCTGGTGTTGGTAAAGTAGTATCTGAACCATTATAATTAAAATTAAAGGCTTTTTCAGCAAATCTAGCATGTTCAAAATTTGCCCAATCACTTTGAAGATCTAAATTATTAAACTTGTTTAAATAACAAAAATTCCATAATTCACTGTTAGACATTTTTCTTTCTGAACCCTCTATCTTTACCACTTTATCTTTAAAATAATTCATACATCTTGTTTTAGTCATACCAGCTTTATATTTGTAATCGGGCTTATTTATATCACTTATTCTATAAATAGTATAAAATTGATCATTAGTTGCTGAATTACGATCATGGAAAAAATAATATAATTTATTGTTTTTTCGATCAGAATCTGAATAAGCTGGACGATTTATGTCTTTATAATAATATTTATAAAAATATTTATAACCTGGAATTATCTGAGTTTTAAAACAATTTATATTATTATTTGAAGGTTTCATTGGAAGGACATTGATTGATTCCTTATAAGCAGGTTCATCTGCTGTTCCATCATACATAGGATTTGGATATAAATAATAGAATAATAAAAATCCTTTTGAAGAATCTGGAGTAGTTCCTGCAGGTTCTTTTACTTCTTTTAAGGCACTTTTAAATAAATCAACTGTATCTTTATCATCAAACACTGATGAACCAAATTTACCATCACTAACTACAGTTCCTGCCATATCTGTTCGATAACCTATTTTAATTTTTGCACGTTTATATGCCTGAATACCTGTAGTCATAAAATCATCTAGTTTGCTCGCATTAATATAAAATATTAGGTAATGATTAATATATCCTTCACCTTTATCATCTTTTATATGTTCTCTTGCTCCCATTTGTTCCATTAAACTATTGCAATAATCTTTACTATAGATAGTACTTACTAATTTCCTGTTTGATCCAGAAAAGCCATCTCTAGTAGTGTTATGACATACAATCCATGTATAATCCAAATCTTTAATAGCGAACTTATTACTACTATTAAAATTTTGAGCACTTGGATTATTGAAGTACTCATCACGATAGATAAATTTACGTAAAGTATAATTATTGAAGACAGAATCAATATTTCCCATCTGTTCCATTCTTGTATTATAATACCCCATTAAAGGTGCAACAGACTTGAATAAAAAGACAAATATTGAAGCCGCAAAAACCGTTACAGCTAGTGTCTCTATTAATATAAACCCCTTTGAATTTATTCTCATAAAATCACATCCATATCTTGATTATTAACTACAATTATTATATAATAAATTATAGTAAAACGCTAGGGGAAAAATAAAAAAGAATAAAAAAGGAGCATCATTATGTTAGAGTATGATTTTAAAAATCAAGAAATCGCTGATATTGTAAATACAATGATAATCTATGCTGTATCAGAAAAAGCTAGTGATATTCACTTCGACCCTTTTGAGGAAGGATTAAAGGTTCGATTTAGAATAGATGGTGTTTTGCAAACTCATACTATCGTTCCTATTATGTATCAAAGAAACCTAGTAACAAGAATTAAACTAATATCAAATATGAATATTACGGAATCAAGACTTCCACAGGATGGTGCAATTAAAGGTAGTATTAACGGTATTGACCTTGATATGCGTGTATCAACATTAAATACCAATTTAGGTGAAAAAGTCGTTATCCGTGTACTTGACTATTCTAAAAGTTCTGATGGACTTGAATCTTTAGGATTTTCTGAAAAGAACCTTGAAAAAGTAAAAAGAATGATTCAAGTACCAAATGGAATTATCCTTATTACTGGTGCTACTGGTTCAGGTAAATCAACAACAACTTATACAATGCTTAAAACATTAAATACAGAAGATGTAAATATCATAACTGTTGAAGACCCCGTAGAAATGAATATTGAAGGTATTAACCAAGTACAAGTTAACTCTGAAATTGGTTTAACATTTGGTCGTGTTTTACGTAGTATCTTACGTCAGGACCCAAATATTATCCTTATCGGTGAAATTCGTGACTCTGAAACTGCTCAAATCGCTGTTCGTGCATCTATTACAGGTCACGTTGTATTCTCAACAATCCACACCAATAACTCATTATCAACAATTGAACGTTTATTAGATATGGATGTTGAACGATATTTATTATCAAGTGCGATGACAGGTATTGTATCTCAAAAATTAGCAAGACGTTTATGTAAACACTGTCGAATTGAACGCGAAACAACATCATATGAAAAAGAAATCTTCAAAAAAGCTTTAGGAAAAGATATACAGACTGTTCTAGACGCTCATGAAGGTGGTTGTGATAAATGTCGTAATGGCTATTCTGGACGTATTGCTATTCATGAAGTATTATTAATTAATGATGAGATAAGAAATGCTATTAACGATGAAAAACTTCCAAGAGAAGAATTAAAACGACTTGTTTATACAAAAGATGTTACAACCCTACTTCAAGATGGTCTTGAAAAAGTTGTTGAAGGAATTACATCATTCGATGAAATATATAAACTAGTTGAAATCGATAATGAACTTGATAACTTATATGATCAAGAAATCGGAACAAAGATTGATAAAGAAATGGATCAAAAGATTATGAATGGTGAAATTGAAACTCAAGAAGATCAATTTGATAAAACCGAAGTTCTAGATTTAAATGGTAATTAAAAAAGATAAAGTAAAAACTTTATCTTTTTTTATATAACTTCATCTTTATAACTAGATTCATATAAATCAACTTCACTATCATCATTATCATTATTATCAATATTAATTTTAGGAAGTTCACTAATATTTGATAGACCAAAGTAATCTAAAAATTCATTGGTTGTTCGATAAAGAATTGGTCTTCCTGGTAGACTACTTCTTCCATCTTCTTTAATAAGTCCTTTAGCTACAAGTTTTCTTATCAATTGAGCTGTTTGAACACCACGTATCTCATCAACTTGTACTCTTGTTATTGGTTCATTATAAGCAATAATCGCAAGTGTTTCTAAAGCACTATTTGATAAACTATTATTTTCTTCATTAAATAGTAATTTTTCATAATACTCTCGATGTTCTTTTTTGGTTGTTAATTTAAAAGCATCTCCTAAAATATGAATATGTAAGCCACTATTAACATTTTCATATTTTTTTTCAAGTTCATTGATTAAACTATAAGCCATATCTTTATCTACTTCTAATATTTCCATTATTTGATTTAAGGTTAATCCATCATCGCCAACAACAAATAATAAACCTTCTAGAATACCTATTTTATTATCATCCATTATATCGCCTCTAATCTAATTTCTTTAGTTTTATTATCTTGACTTATTAATAATTCATGAGACTTTGCAAGTTCCAGAATTGCTAAAAAAGTAACAACAATATATGATTTAGTTTTCTTTTCAAACAAACTAAAGAAGTCAACTTTAACACCCTTTTTTAACTTCGTACGAATACTTTTCATACTATCTTCAACACTATATTCTTTTTTGGTAACTTTGGTACTAACAGGCTCATCTAGTTTAGCTCTATCAAGAAATTTTTTAAAAGCATTAACAAGATCATCTAGTGTAATATTCTCTATCATTATTTTCTTTTCATCAACTTGATAATCGGAAATATTAGAAGGAATCTTTGTATAATAAAGATTTCTTGAATACTCAAGCTCTTTAAACTTATCAACTTGTTCTTTATATCTTTGATACTCAATTAAACGATTAATTAATTGTTCTTTAGGATCCTCTTCCTCCTCTTCACTATCTGTATCATGAGGAAGTAACATTTTAGATTTAATCTCTAATAATTCACTAGCCATAACTAAATAAGAACTAGCAATATTAAGATTTAATTCTGCTTGACTATTAATATAATTTAAATACTCATCAATAATTACTTCTAACTTTAAATCAAAGATATTCATCTTGGATTGTTTTATTAAATGTAGAAGTAAATCCATTGGTCCATTAAAATCATTAATTGTAACGTCGTACATATAAGTCACCATATAAAGTATAACAAAAAAAGTAACATTACTCAACGTTACTTTCTTCTTCTATTTTATCTTTTATTTCAAAGTGATTACCACTATCTAAATATAATATTCCTTTTTTACCATCTAATTCTTTAACAATTTCATTATATTTGTTTAAGTTTTCAATCTTCGTTAAAGTTACATAAACATATATTTGATCATTCATATATAGTAAAAATCGATCTTTATCTAAATCTGTTTTAGTATAACTTACTTCTGATATTTTATTTAAAACATCATTATCAACTTTATTAAAAGCTTTAACAAAACGTGATAATACATCTTCATCTAGATTACTAATTAATATTGGTAATCCTACAATATCTAAATTATCAACATAATTTGCATTAGATAGTAAATACTTTTTCTTATAATCATCAAAGAATAATGGTTTACTTTCTTTAATATTAATATAAACTTTGTTAGTTAAAGTTATTTTAACACTAACATCATCTATCATCGGATTATTAATTAAATTCTTTTTAATAATATCTTTATTAATTTTTATTCTTTTAGGATAATCTCTTATTCCAGATAAATCTAATATTTCTTGTTCTGTTAAATAAGTATTACCAGAAACATAAATGTTTTTAATCTTAGTATTTAAGACATAATAACCTAAAGAAACCACTAATATAATCAAAATTAAGGCAATAATTATACTTTTAATTTTGACTCGCTTCTTCTTCACTTTCGCTTTCTTTTTCATCGACACCAACCCAATTTATTAATCTTTGTTCAACATGCAAATTAATACCATATTTATTTTTAGCTTTTAATTTAATGTAATCAATAATATTTTTGATATCACTTGCTTTAGCATTTCCATTATTAACAATAAAATTAGCGTGTTTAGGACTTACCTCAGCTCGTCCTACGGTATAACCCTTTAGACCTAAAGATTCGATAATCTCTCCAGCATATCTTCCTGGAGGATTACGGAAAACACTACCAGCAGATGGTAGAGATAATGGTTGACTATTACGTCTTTGTTCTCTTCTTAATCTTACAATCTCTTCTAGTTCTTCACTATTTCCATGTACAAGTTTAAGTTTTACTGATAAACACACATAATCTAAATGTTTTTGTAATACTGTTGTACGATAGGAAAACTCTAGTTCACTATTTGAATATTCTTTAATACCTTCATCAGTTAAAATACGAGCACTTGTAACAATTTTACTCATATCTTCACCATAAGCACCAGCATTCATAAAGAGTGCTCCACCAACTGTACCTGGAATACCACTAGCAAACTCTAGTCCTGCTAAACCATATTTAACAGCTACATTAGCTAATTTTATTAATGGATAACCTGCTTCAACATATATTTCATCGTCATTAACTTCAATTTTATTAAAATTATCAAGTTTTATAATAACTCCATCATACATCAAATCACTAAATAATACGTTACTACCATTTCCTAAAGTAAAATACTTAATGTTTCTTCTTTTTAAAATTTCAATTAGTTTTATTAATTCCGTTTCTCCTTTGGGATAACAAATACAACGTACTTTTCCACCAACACGATAGGTTGTATAATTACTTATTTTTTCATTAACAAGTACTTTACCTAAATGCGCATTGATGATTTCTTTTATTGCATCCTGCATAATAACCTCTACTTTAAAACTTCTTTAATTTCCTTATAAATGTCACTACAACTTGAGTGATTGCTAAGTTTAACTGCATTTACATGCATCTCGTTATATAATACTCTATCATTTAATAATAAATCAATATCTTTTAGTAAATTAGAACTATTAAAGTCTTTTTCTTCTAAAAGTAAACTTGCCTTATTGTCAACTAATTCTTTAGCATTATAGTATTGATGATTATTTGCAACATAAGGACTTGGAACTAAAATTGAAGGAATACCAAGTGATGTTATCTCAGCAATAGTACTAGCTCCAGCACGTGATACAATAACATCAACATTTCCTAAAATATTAGCCATATTATCTAAATATGGAACAATCTTAACATTAGAATTTGTTTTAACATCATTAAATTCATCAATATGATCACGCCCTGTTACAATCATTACTTCATAATCTTTTGTATTAAAATCATTAATTGAATTCTTTAATTGAAGATTAATAGTTTCAGAACCCAAGGAACCCATTACAATTAATACAAACTTCTTATCCTTAGATAAACCAATTTCTTTCTTATCTAATACTTTTGCATTATAAACTTCTTCACTTCTTGGATTACCAGTAAGAATTGTTTTTTCTTTTGGAAAATAATTAAAACTACCTGGTAGTGAAACAAAGATTTTATCAACTTTCTTTGTTAAAAATTTATTTGATTTACCAGGTATACTATTTTGTTCATGAATAACTGTTTTGATATTTAATGATTTAGCCGCATAGATAACAGGTGTTGTAATATATCCACCTACTCCTATTACAATATCTGGTTTAAACTCTTTTAATTTCTTTTTACATATTTTAATAGCTTTTAAAAATAAAATAAATGTTTTAAAAATCGATAAGTCTTTTTTAAGACCTTGTAATCGAACCCCAAAATAATTAATACCCATCTTTGGAACAATTGTTGATTCCATACGATCCGTTGTTCCAATGTATAATATTTCACTATCAGGTTCTTTTTCTTTTATTTTATTTAAAATACTTATTGCTGGATAAATATGTCCCCCAGTACCTCCAGCACTAATTATTACACGCATTCATATCACCTAAAATGATTATATCATATTCTAAAAAAAATAAATATTATTCTAAATTAATAAAAAGACTTTACATAAATAAAAAAACGTTTAATTAAAACGTTTTTTAGCTAAGACAATTGTCATATATCCAATAACACCTAAAAGAATAGATGATATTGCAAAAATAATAATATAATTAGTTTTAGGATTATTAAGAGCATTATTGACAAAATAAATCGTTGTTAATTGATTATCAACAATTTCAAAGATTTCACTATTTGTATTTTCAGAATTAACTTCACGAAGAGTATATAATCCATTATCTAAATCATCAAATATTGTATAAGTATTAGAAGATATAAAACTTTTAATAACATCACCAGAACTATTAAGGATTTCAAGATGAGATCCTGCAAGAGGTTCCATTGTTTTAACATCTAATTTATAAATCTTAACACCATAATTAGGGTCATGAGAAATATTAATTATTTTATTATTTTTACTATTACTATCAATGGTAAAAGTAATAGGTTCTTCAATCATTTTATATCCAGATGGTGAATCTAATTCCATAATGGTATAAGTTCCATAATATAAATTATCAATTATATTATTGTAATCATTTGTAGTAATATTAGAAATAGTATTATTTTCACTATCAAGAAGAACTAATTTAGCTCCTGAAATAATACTATTATCTTCACTACTAATAGTTCTAATTTCAATTGATTTTAATGGATCATTAATAAATTCAATTTCATTAACTGAAGGACTATTTTTATCAATAATAATTCTTTTTTCAATATCACTTTTTTTATAACCAGATGGAGCTTCTTTTTCAATAATTCGATATTCACCATAAGATAAATTAGAAATATTTACATAATAATTAGTAGTTACTAATTCATTAATTAATTCGTTATCTTGATTATATATTAAATAAGTAACACCATTAATCATTTTATTAGTTTCACTATCAATTGTTTTAATATTTATTTCTTTTGTTAATTTATTATAGTTTACATGTAGTTTAACAATACCATAAATAGCTTTTTCATTTTTAATAGAATCAATTCTTAATACAATGTCTTCTTCTTTATTTACATCTTCTTTATTAGTTATAACAACAAACTCTTCATCGATATTAAAATAATTCTTTTTATTACCTTTAGAGTCTACTATAACATAGTTACTACCACCATTTATTACTTTTACTTGATAGTTTGTAAGACCATCTTTATTAGATATACCAATATAATCACTTTTATAATAATTACCATCTAAATCAAGAGTTTCTTTATTCGTATTTAAGATAATTTCATTTGATGAATTATCTGCCATTACAAAGATTGGAAGACATACTAAAACAAAGGTTAAAATAATTGATAAAACTTTATTCTTCATATATCACTCCTACTATTATTATCATACAACATCTATTAAAATACAGTCAACGAATTAAGAAAATATTAATTATTGTAGACAATTAATTCATGCATACTACGAGTAACTGCTACATAATATAAATATTTTTCGCTCTCTTTATAAGGATTATTCTTTTCATTATAAACAATGACACTATCAAACTCTAATCCTTTAGCAAGGAAGCTTGGAACGATAATTAAATAGGGATTATAGTATTTACCTTTATTTAACATATTTGTTATATCAAAATCATTTTTAAGTTCATCATATAAGTTATTACATTCAATATTATCTTTCGTAATAATACATACTTTTTTATATTTACTTTGAAGATACTTAATATCTTCTTTTAATTTATTAATATCATTATCTAAATTATTTCGAATTATAACTGGGGTATTATTACTCTTTCTAATACTAACGGCATAATCAAGATTTAATATTTTATTAGAAAATTCAATTATTTCTTTACTAGATCGATATGTTTTTGTTAATTCAATGTAATTATAATCATTAAATAAGATACCAATATCTTCTAGACTGTCATATTTATAATATGGATTAATTGTTTGATTAACATCACCTAAAATTGTGAATGATGCTTTCTTAAATATTTTCTTTAATATTTTATATTGAAGTCTTGTATAATCTTGAGCTTCATCAACAACAACTTGTTCAATTAAGTTACTATATGGAAAGTCATATAATAATCCTTTCATATAAATAAATAACGAACTATCTTCAAAATACATTTCTTTAGCGTTTATGAATTCTTTTATTTCACTTTCACTTAACTCTCTAAAGTTTTTAATAAATATTTCACTTCGATAGAATTTTTCATAAATATGCTTTAAGTTTTTATCAAAAGAACATAGTTCCATTAACTGTTTAACAAAACTTCTTTTATTTTTACCAATTGATATAGCATAAAAATTACATATATATTCTGCAAGATGATTAAAGCGATCAAAGACACTTAATTTACTATATCGATCTTGAAATAAATCATTTAATTCTTCTTTAGGAATAATTGATTCTAAATAATGGAAATCATCATTAAAGCGAATATCACGAACAAACTTACATATGTATTCATCAATTAAATCAATCATTTGATCACTTTGTTTAAATCTTATCAAATCTTTATTATTATCTTTTTTAGTATAAAATCTTGATATAAAATCTGTAAAAGATTCAATTGATTTATACTCTCTTATATAATCACTACAGAATGATGAAAAAGTTGTCTCTTTCGTATTATCTTCTCCAAGTGATGGAAGAACATTTGATATATACAAAGAGAAAATATTATTTGGTGAAAAGATAAGAATGTTACCACTTGATAGATTAGGTATCTTATAAAGTAGATAAGCGATTCTATGAAGAGCAACACTTGTTTTACCAGAACCAGCAATACCAGATACAATCATATTTTTGCTATCAGTATCTCTTATAACATTATTTTGTTCTTTCTGAATAGTATTAACAATATTTTTCATTTTATCACTACTATCACTTGATAAAACACTTTGTAAAACTTCATCGTTAATATTGGTATCATTGTCAAAAATGTTAATTATTTCATCATTACTTATTTTATATTGCCTTTTTAAATTAAGAAAACAATCAATCTTGCCCTCAGGAGCGATATAAGAACACTTACCATGTTCACTCTCATAAAAGATATTCGCCACAGGACTTCGCCAATCGTAAATTAAATGTTTGTTCTTCTTCTCTAAATAAGTAATGCCAATATAAATCTTGTAATCTTTATCACTTGTTATATCAATTCTCCCAAAATAGGGATTGTGTCTTATACGATAGAGTTTTTTTAGATAATTTGTTTTTCTTATAAAAGCATCTTCTTCCATCGCACTAGATAGTAAGTTACTTTGGATTTCAACCTTGTCCATACTACCCATTTCTTTAAAAATGTAACGATTAAATTCTGTGATATTTTCTTCTTCAACAGTAACATTAGCTCCTAATTCTTTAATTTGAGCTTTGATTTCATTCAAGGTGTTTTCTAAGTACAATTTTTCTTCTTCTATTGTCTTACTCTCCATAAATCTCCTTTCTACGACAAAAAGAGTTATAAATTTAAATATAACTCTCGAAGTGCGAAAAAAAATTTTTGAAAACTAAATAAAAGTATATTAGACATCAATAGATTTGTCAATAATAAATTAATGTTATATAATGAAAAAAGGTGTTTTATGTTTAATAAAAATAAAAGAGCAACAAAAGTATTAGCAAAATTTAATAAAAGTAAATTTAATTATAATGAGTTTGTAAGAGATTTTTATCTAGAAAATAATAAAGCTTATATAAGTGTTAAAGTTAAAGATTATCATGAAATAATATCTAAATTCTCTATTAAAGATTATGAATGGTTAAGTGATGAATTTGCAAACTACATCCAAGAGAATGCATATTATATTCCTATAACTTATGATATTATTCTCGAAATATGTGGAAAGTTTAAAAAAGAAGAAAAAGTAATAATCACAAGAACAATTAAAACATACTTTGGAGTTAAACTAGGAGATGCGCAAATCGATTTAAATATTAATAGAAAGAAAACATTAACATTACTATTATTTGGATTTATTTCTTTAATTGTATTTTTGTTTTTAACTTTATATATCGTTAACTTTAAGTTTATTGAGCCTTTCTCTATTCTCCTTTGGTTCTTACTATGGGAAGTACTTGATACATTCTTTCTTGAAAGAAAAGGATTAAAAGATAAAAAGTTAGAAGCTGCTCAACTTGCTAATATGACAATTATTTTTAATGAAAAATAAAAAGAGTAAATAACATTTACTCTTTTTTCATAAAGTCTTTTATTTCATCATAAGTAACATCTTTAGGAAAACGAATACCTTTTACAAAATGAAGATTAGGATAATTACTTACTAAATCATTAAAAGATTTGTTATATCCTGAACTACCACTTGTTACATATACATAAATATCTTTACCAGATAAATCATTTTCTTCTAAGAAAGTACTAATAATTCTTGGATATGTATACCACCAAATAGGAAATCCTAAAATAATATTATGATAATCACCTAAATTATTAACTTTATTTTTTACTTTAGGACGACACATTTCATCTTTCATTTCAATAGACGATCTACTATCATTATTAGTCCAATCTAAATCATCTTGTGTATATAGTATTTCTGGCTCTATTTCAAATAAATCACCTGATATTGCCCCACTCATTTTCTCGGCAACATCTTTTGTAATACCACTTGCTGAAAAATAACAAATTAAATTTTTATCCATTTTTATTACCTCTCAATAATTTTATAATACTTATAATTGCAAATATAAGAATAAAAGTTAAAACAAAGAAAATTAGAAATGATGTAATACTAAAAGAAATATGTAAAGATGCTTCACTTTCTCCTGGATAAGCGGTCATTGGATATATCTTTTCAAGTAATATACCAAATCCTGAATATCCATCATATTCTCCTCCACTCATATGAAAGCCAATTGGTAGAAACTCAAAGAAACGAGCACAAATATAATTAATTAAAGCACAAGAAACATTTAATATTCCTGTAATTATTATTGATAGTTTCAAATTCTTTTTCATATTACCTCTTATTCAATAGATTTAAGAGCAAGTTCTATCATTTCTTTGAAACTATTTTGTCTTTCTTCACTTGTTGTTTCTTTATGAGTTACTAAACTATCAGAAATTGTTAATAAACAAGCAGCTTTCTTACCTAAAACATTGGCATTATGGAATAAGGCAAAAGATTCCATTTCAACACAAGCACAACCATATTTTTCATATAGTTCACGGAAATTATCATTTTCTTTATAGAAAATATCACTACTATGAGTATTAACAAAATGAAGATTAATATTATTATCTTTAGCAACCTTCATTATATGTTCATTAAGTTCTTGATTTCCATATAAAATATTACGTTCTTCTCCTCCTTGCATTTTAGCATAAGTAGATTCACTATAAGCTCCATTTACTAACACAACATCAAAAACATCAAGTTCATCTGTATAAGCTCCACTAGATCCTACTCTAATAATTGTATCTACATCATAGAATTTAAATAGTTCATATGAATAGATTCCAATACTTGGCATTCCCATACCTGATGCCATAACAGTTACTCTTTTGCCTTTATAGTATCCTGTATATGCAAAACAATTACGTACACTATTTACAAGTTTATAATCGTCTAAATAAGTCTCAGCAATATATTTTGCTCTTAAAGGATCTCCTGGCATTAAAACAGTTTTTGCAATATCTTCTTTGTTCGCTTCATTATGTGGTGTCATAATTTACCTCCTATTTAAATAATAACACAAAAAAAGATGTAATACTAAATTTTCTTACATCTTTTTATTGTTTTTAACCAACTTTTAATTTGTTTCTCCTCAGAAACAATATTTTGGGCTTTAGCTTTATCATAATAAGATTTTCCTTTTACGAAATAATCTTTTATTCTTCTTGCATATCCATCAATATCAATATGATCAAAAGCATATTGTTTTAAATCATCAACACTAGCTTTTTGTAAATTATCTGTTTGAATAATACGTTCATAACCAAGCACTTGCTCAACTTTAATGAAGACAGGTGACTTTGGTGGTACATGAGCAGCCATAAGTGGTGATCTAGTAAATGAATCTGGGAAATTAATATAATATACAGGAATTTTAATATTTGTTAAAACTTCACGGAATTCATCACTCCACATGGTTCTTCTAACTATTAATTGAGCTACTACTTCGGTTTCAGCATCTCTTATATTATCAGTCATTCTTTTATCATTATAAACTTTAATATCTGGTTTAATAGATAATAATTCAACTTTATATATATTTTTATCAAACATAAATCCTCCTATAATATTTTGTTTCCTTTTTCACTATATAACTTATTATATAACTTTTCTCTAGCATATGATATAGCTAGCTTTAAATATGACACTATTTCATTATAATCATCAATCGTAGCTTCACGAGGTTGATCATTAAGACCAAATCTTTCTTTTATACGATTATAACTAAGATTAAATTCAATATCATAATCTTTTTTAGAGTCATTAGAAGCTTTTATTTCAATTATTTCACCAGTATCATTATCATCATTTAAATGTGTATAAAAAGTGTGATTAATATATATTCTTTCACCATCAATATAGAAATCTATTGAAATTTTAAAACTATCATCAACTTTGGTATAGTTAATATATGAAGGGATACTAACATCATCAAATCTAATACAATATTCTGAACAATCTTTTTTATTAGTAGAAAGTTCATAATGATCTTCATAAATGTTCCCAACAACATTAAAGCGATCTAACTTTAATAGATCTTCTACTTCTAATTCATGGTTAATAAAAGGATTTAAAGCTCTATCAAATTCATTTACTAAATCTTGAATAATAACACGATCCTTGTCATCCCAAACTCTTTCATTACATCGATCATAAATAGTTGAATCAGTAGTTCGATCAATCATCCAAGCATGTGGTGATACTGTAGGATCAATTCTATTTAAAATATTAATAAATATTTCTCTCATTTTTTTCACATAGTCACTAGCTTCATTTGCAAAAAGTCCATTATGTTTTAAAATATAATCTCTTTCTTGTAAAAGGAAATACAAAAAGGATCTTGTTCTATGAAATCCTAAGTTAGTAATATATTTACCGTAATCATTTCGATTATGAAATCTAGCTCTTGCATTATCAATATAGAAAAGTCTTTCTCGAGAATTTAAATCCGTTCTTGCATGAATATCTTTTATTTCTTTCTTAAATATGTCATCTGTCGCAATATCATCTAGTTTAAAATTATATGTTCTACTACCATCTATAATAGTAGTAATATCATGACATAATTGTTGAGTTAAATCAGCAACTTCGAATGGTATTCTACCTTCTACAATAGCATCATCATTAAAAAAGAAGATTTTCATGCCATTATAAACATATACTGGTTCCATCTTTCCATTACTTAATTTAATTTTATAAGATGGACTAGTAATACCAACATATTTTAGTATTTCCTCATATTCAACTTTATTCATAGTTCACCTCTTTCTTAATTAATACTCTATCTAATCTATTCTCAAAAGCATTAAGATCTTTATACTGATGTAACACATCTTCAACAGACATTTGATCAATATCTTTAATAAGATCATTAAGATGTTTAACAAAATATTGATGATCACTTTCATTTTCACTTAATAATTTAGCAGATAAGATATTACCTATAGCATGAGTGTTATTTTGAGTACTAACACGATTTCTTTTACCGTTTTCAGTATATGCAATAGTCGTATCATCATATTTACAATTCCCAAAAGAATTTTTAATAGCATCTACTGCTCCATAACATTCTCCAATATGATCTATATAACTAAGTTCACAATAAGCTAATTGTTTTTTTATAACCTTTTTACTCACTTTACAATTTTGAAATATAAAATCTAGAAATATTTTTTCAAATAATATTGAAAAAATTTCATC
>JAEEGI010010712.1_pt1 | contig 19881 bp, 19 predicted proteins | sample 8958751 | NCBI WGS metagenome assembly JAEEGI01 (sample SAMN16246545, study PRJNA631951) | gut metagenome | biome: gut microbiome; feature: rumen; material: KS-attached | host: Bos | place: Iran: Karaj | collected 2018-10 | reverse complement strand
CGAATCTGGAGGTTGATTTTATGCAAGGTCAAATGGAAACAGAACTTGGTAAGATTGTTATAGACACAGATGTAATTGCGACCTATGCTGGTTCAGTTGCTGTAGAGTGCTTCGGCATTGTTGGTATGGCAGCTGTTAATATGAAAGACGGCTTGGTTAAGCTTTTAAAGAAGGATTACTTAAATCATGGTATTAGCGTTACTATCAATGAAAATAACGCTATTTCACTTGATTTTCACGTTATAGTTTCATACGGTGTCAGCATCGAGGCTGTAGCAGAAAATCTTATGGAAACTGTTAAGTACAAAGTATCATCATTTACAGGATTAAATGTAGATACAATTAATATATATGTTGAGGGCGTAAGAGTTATCGACTAAGGAGGCAATATATAGTGGAGATCCAAACTATCGATGCGTCTTTGTTAGCAAAGATGTTTCTTTCGGGAGCAAAGAATCTCGAAGCTAAAAAAGAGTGGATAAATGAATTAAACGTTTTCCCTGTACCTGATGGTGATACAGGTACAAATATGACAATGACAATAATGTCTGCAGCTAATGCTGTTTCTGAGCTTAAGGATGCAGATATGAAGACTGTTGCAAAGGCTATTTCTTCTGGTTCACTTCGTGGTGCCAGAGGTAATTCAGGTGTAATTTTATCTCAGCTTTTCCGTGGACTTACAAAGGTTATGGGAAATTATAATGAAGTTACAGTAGAAATTCTTGCTGAGGCTTTTGAAAAGGCCGTTCAGACAGCATACAAGGCAGTTATGCAGCCTAAGGAAGGTACAATCCTTACAGTTGCCAGAGGCGCTGCTGATAAGGCTGTTGAAATGAAAGATAAGACAACTGATATCGTTGAATTTGCTGAGGCTGTTATTGCAGAAGCAGAGGATGTACTTGCAAAAACTCCTGATATGCTTCCAGTACTTAAACAGGCAGGTGTAGTGGATTCAGGTGGACAGGGTCTTGTATGTGTTCTTCAGGGTGCTTATGATGCCCTTATTGGTAAGGAAGTAGATTATGAGCCAGTTTCAGGTTCAGAAGCTGCTCCTAAGGCCGCTACAAAGGTTAAGACTACCGTAGAATTTGTTATCGAGAGTGATAAGCCACTTGCTACATACCAGATTAAGGAGATTAAATCTAAGTTAGAGGCTCTTTCAGTTGGTAGCGTACTTGATATCAAGATTGGTGATGAAGCTGAGGCGAAGGAAGAGGTTAAGTCAACACCAGCAGAGCCTGCTAAGGATATGGGCTTTGTTTCAATTGCTACAGGTGATGGCCTTACATCTATTTTTACAGAGCTTGGATGTGATTATATGATTCCAGGTGGTCAGACTATGAACCCTAGTACAGATGATATTCTTAGCGCTGTAGAAAAGGTTAATGCAAAGACTGTATTTGTATTACCAAACAACAAGAATATTATTCTTGCTGCAAATCAAGCAGCTGCAATATGCGAGGATAAAAAGATTGTTGTAATCCCTACAAAGACTATTCCACAGGGTATTACAGCACTTATCTCATTCGATCCAGATGCTAGTGTTGAGGATAACGAGTCTAACATGACTGAAGAAATCAAGAATGTTAAGACTGGTCAGGTTACATATGCCGTTCGTGACACTATGATTGACGATAAGGAAATCACAAAGGATGATTGGATGGGCATGGGAGATTCAGGTCTCCTTTCAGTAAATGCTGATATATCTGTTGCATTCAAGGAAATGATTGATGAAATGGTTTCTGAAGATTCTGCTGTAGTTTCTATTTATTGGGGCGAAGGCAGCAATCAGGAAAAGGCAGAGGCTCTTGGAAAAGAAATCGAAGAGAAATATCCAGATCTTGAGGTAGAAATTTCTGAGGGTGGACAGGCAGTTTACGCTTACATTGTTTCAGTGGAGTAATAATTTATGGAAATGTTGTCAAATATAGACACTATAAAAGGCGTCGGAGAAAAGACAACTAAATTATTGAATAAGTTAGGAGTATATACCATAGAGGATATACTCCTTTTTTTTCCGCGTACTTATTTAGTTTACCCCGAGCCCTCTATACCAGACAAAGATATGGTAAATTCTTTGGTCAGTATTTCTGGAAGAATAAAAACATCACCAAAAAGTTTTAGATCAAGAAATAGGATGGATATCCTTTCTATAACAGCCTTCGTAGGAGATATACCAGTAGATTTAGTATGGTTTAATTCAAACTATATAAAAAGCTCCCTGGAGCCTGGAAAGATATACATTTTTTATGGCAGACTTACTTTCGATAAGGGACGCTTTAAAATGTCTCAGCCATCTATTTTTGAACCAGAAAAATATTTAGAAATAAAAAAACGAATTCAACCTATATATCCACTGACTAAAGGACTGGGAAATACCACTATTTTAAAAGCAGTAAAGGAAGCTTTGAATCATTGTTGTATTCCTGATAATAGACTTCCTGAATATCTGGAACAGAAGAATGGTTTTATGTCTTATTCAGATGCAATAAGGACTTATCACTTCCCTGATTCTTTTGATTCTCTTGTATCAGCGAGAAAGCGCCTTGCATATGAAGAAATGTTTTTCTTTATATTGAATTCAAGACTTCAGGAAGATACAGCAGTATCTTTCCCAAATGAATTTAATATTATCCATCACAAAGAAACGGATGATTTTAGAGCAAGCTTGAAATTTGCTCTAACAAACGATCAATCTAAAGTATTAAACGACATTACCAGTGACTTAACAGGAGAGTACATCTCCCAAAGATTAATCCAGGGTGATGTAGGCAGTGGAAAAACTATCGTAGCCTTTCTTGCTATGCTTGATGTAGCTTTATCTGGTTATCAGGCTGCCATAATGGCTCCTACGGAGGTATTAGCAAAGCAGCATTATGAGACCTTTGTTAATTGGGTAAAGGAATCTGGGCTTGATATTCCTGTGGCTTTATTTACAGGTTCTATGAAGGTTTCTGAGAAGAAAGCTATGCAAAAATTGGTTGATGAAAATCAATCTTGCTTAATTATTGGCACCCATGCATTAATATCCGAAGGTAGGAGCTTTGGTGATTTAGCTTTGGTTATTACAGATGAACAGCACAGATTTGGAGTGCAACAAAGAGATAGGCTTTCATCCAAGGGAAATCATCCACATATTGTTGTGATGTCTGCCACACCAATTCCTAGAACCTTAGCCATGATTTTATATGGAAATATGCATGTATCAGCCATAAAAGAACTACCAGCAAACAGACTCCCTATAAAAACCTGTGTTATCAAGGAAAGCATGCGCTCAACTGCCTATAAATTTGTATCAGATGAAATTGCAAAAGGCCATCAGGTATATATCATTTGTCCTTTGGTTGAGGCTTCCGAAACAACAGAAGCCCAAAACGTTACTGACTATAGCAAAAAACTAAAGGAACATTTCAAAGATGCCTATGAGATAGGGGTGCTTCATGGCAAGATGAAGCCAGCTGAAAAGAATCAGGTTATGGCTGATTTTGCAGAGCATAAGACTCAGATTTTAGTTTCTACAACAGTAGTAGAGGTTGGAGTTAATGTACCTAATGCTACTGTTATTATGATAGAAAATGCCAATAGATTTGGTCTTGCAGCACTTCATCAGCTAAGAGGTCGTGTAGGTCGAGGTGATGCACAAAGTTACTGCATTTTGATGAATTCAAGCTCTGATAACAATCAGTCAAAACGACTAAATATTATGCTAAAATCTAATGATGGATTTTATATTGCAAGAGAAGATTTGAAGCTGAGAGGCCCAGGAGATATGTTTGGAGTTAGACAAAGCGGTGAGTTTAGCTTTAAGGTTGCAGACATATATCAGGATGCTGATGAGCTGGAAATGGCTTCTAATGATGTTGATCAGATACTAAAAGAGGACCCAGCTCTGGAAAACAATCCAGATCTAAGGTCCACCTTGAATTTATTCCTGGCTAACCAGTTTTACGTGCTCTAATGTAGGACTAACTACCATAGAATAATTTGTATAATAAACTACAAAGCCTGCTACAGCGCTAGCGGGCTTTTTTACGTTCTTCTTTTGTAGGTAGTCGATTTCTACTTTATCCGTATCTCTGCCAGAAGAATAGTATGCTGCAAGTTCCGCTGCATATTCGTATGAGCTATCAGGAAGCTCCTTGCCGTTTGTTTTAATTATTACGTGGCTACCATGAATCTTTTTTGTGTGGAACCACCAATCATTACCAGTGGCAAACTTAAAGGTAAGCTCATCATTTTGATAATTATTTTTTCCAACATAAATATCAAATCCATTATCATCTATGAAGTGAAGAGGCTTACTTTTCTTAACCTTTTCTTTTTTATTTCCGTTATGTTTTTTGATAAATCCGTGGTCTGATAATTCTCTTCGTATGTCCGATAAATCAGATTCTGTTTCAGCAATATTTAAAGATGTTTCAATGGATTTTAAAAGCTCCAGCTCCTGTTTTGATTGTTCAATATAAGTGTCAAGAGCCTCAGCAGTTCTTTTAAGCTTTGCATATTTATCAAAATATCTCTTAGCGTTTTCGGCAGCTGTAAAATCAGGATCAAGAGGAATGGTAAGCTCCTCATTATTGTAATAATTAATTACTGTAATAGATTTGTCCTGAGGCTTTGCTTCATAGCCATAGGTATGAAGCAATTCTCCATAAATCTTATATTTATCACGTTTTTCAGTATCCTTAAGCTGTTTAAGCTGTAAATCAAGCTTTTTAGAAGCTCTCTCAATATGATTTGAAATAATTTTTCTCAAATCAGATGATTTCTGTCGGATATTTGTATACTGATTTCTCTTAGCATAAAACTCTACTAAGACCTTTGACATACTATCATAGGTGTTCGATGTCTTATCCTGATACATTGATAATACTACAGGAGCATATTCAACTGGCTCCCCCTTATTTTCGTCTATAACAATATTAAAGTTATAATTATCATTTAAAACATTTGTCATTAATCCAACAAATGATTTATATAAGGCATCCTTGTGCTCATCAAATAAAGATGCACAGCTGGCATCAGAATCAATATCCGCTCTATAACAAATTTCATTGGCGATTGTAGGGCTTATGCCAATAAAAGATGACATAATAGCCTTAAAAATAGATTCACTACGTTTTAATACTGTATTTTTAAAGTAATCCTCTGAAATAGAAAGAGGGTTAACCTTTCCTTCCTGTGCAGGAACAAAATAAGTACGTCCTGGAAGAACCTCTCTAACCGAGCTTAATGAAGATGGAACATGCTTTATTGAGTCCAAAATCATATCTTCTTCATTACAAAAGATAATATTTGAGTGTTTTCCCATAATCTCCACATAAAGATATTTAAATGTGATGTCGCCCATTTCATTAAGATGCTGAATCTTAAATCGAATGGCACGTTCCAATTCCATCTGTTTAATTTCAATAATTCTTCCAGCTCCTATATGTTTTCTAAGAAGCATACAAAAACCAGGAGCTGTGGCTGGTGCTGGCTTGTTATCTTCAGTAATATACATAAATGGAAGAGAAGCATTTGCAGAAATGAGCAATCTTTTATTTCCATTTTGTGTATTTATGGTAATAAGTAATTCTTCCTTTTCTGGCTGAGATATTTTATTGATTTTTCCATTTAAAAGATTTTCATTAAATTCGTGTACTAATGCGTGTATAGATATTCCGTCAAGTGCCATAATTTCAATCCTTTCTAATTGACTAATATGATACATTTATTTATAATTAAAAACAACTATGTAAATGTGGGATAGTTTGCGACATACATAGCCAAAGGAGACTCACATGGTACGAAGCATGACAGGTTATGGCAAAGGAATTGCCGAAAACAAAGACGCTCGCGTCACTATTGAGATGAAATCTGTTAATCACAGATATCTTGATTTAAATATCAAACTTCCTAAGAAGCTCAACTTCTTAGAGAGCACTGTTCGCAATAAAATCAGCGAAAGTATTTTCAGAGGTAAAGTAGATGTTTATATTACTCTTAATGAGCATTCAGATGCCTGCTATCAGGTATCTATTAATGATGCCATCGCATTAAAGTATTATGAATCTATATCTGCTATGGCTGAAAAGCTTGGGATTGATAACGATTTAAAGGCCAGCAGTCTTTCTCGCCTTCCGGATGTTATTGAATTAGAGGAGACAGATGCTGATGAAGATAGCCTTAAGGAGCTTGTTCTTTCTGCCTTGGAGGATTGCATAAAGCAGTTTATTGAGGCACGTATTGCCGAGGGAAATCGTTTAGAGGAAGACCTTATTTCAAAGATGGACGAAATGCTTGTTCTTGTTGATAAGCTTGAAAAAAGAAGTCCACAGATAATCGATGAATATCGCACAAAGCTTCTTACAAAGGTTCACGAGCTTCTTGAAGATAATAAGATCGATGAAAATCGTATTGCTCAGGAAGTTGTTATCTACGCTGATAAAATCTGTATCGATGAAGAGATGGTTCGCTTAAAGAGCCATGTTGCTGAGACTAGATCAGTATTTGATTTAGATAAGGAAGTAGGCCGAAAGCTGGATTTCCTTGCTCAGGAGCTAAATAGAGAGGCAAATACCATTCTTTCTAAATCCACAGATGTTGAGATTGCAGACATCGGTATCACCCTCAAGACACTCATCGAAAAAGTTAGGGAGCAAATCCAAAATATAGAATAATTATGGCTTTTATAAATATTGGTTTTGGTAACATTATAAATAGCAAAAAAATCGTTTCTATGATAACATCAGACTCTGCACCTGCTAAACGCATTATTGCAAATGCTAAGGAGGCCGGAAATATTATCGATGCCACCCAGGGCAGAAGAACCAGATGCGTTATCATATGCGACGAACATATTGTATTATCAGCACTTATGCCAGATACAATATCAAATAGAATAAATGATAATTCCATAAAGGAGGAAGCAGATTATGATGCATGATAAAGGGCTTGTAATAGTTCTTTCTGGCTTTTCAGGAGCTGGCAAAGGCACTATTATGAAGCATTTATTAGAAGCCCATCCAAATGATTATAATCTTTCAATATCTGCCACAACACGCGATATGAGAGCTGGAGAAAAGGACGGCAGAGAATATTTCTTCAAAACTCGAGAGGAATTCGATTCAATGATTGAAAACCACGAGTTATTAGAATATGCCACATTCAATGGCAATTCCTACGGCACACCTAAAGCCTATGTAGAGAAGCTGATTGAAGAAAAAAAGGATGTTATCCTTGAAATAGAAATTCAGGGTGCACTTCAGGTAAAGGAAATGTATCCAGATGCATTACTATTATTTACAATGCCTCCTTCAGCAAAGGAATTGGAAAACAGATTAGTTGGCAGGGGCACTGAGACTCCAGAGGTTATTTCTCAAAGACTTGCTATTTCTTGCAAGGAATCTCAGTATATGAGCAAGTATGATTACCTGATAATAAATGACTCACTAGAAAGAGCAGTAGATCAGGTTCATAATATAATTCAGGCCGAGCATTTCAAGGTATCTAGAAATACAAAGGCCATCAGTGAAATGAAATCACAATTAAAGATGTTTGAAAGGAGTAATTAATTATGATACATCCATCATACGTAGAACTTATGGAAAAGGTAAATGAAAATGTTGAGGTTGGTGAGGAGCCAGTAGTTAACTCACGTTATACAATCGTTGCTGCTACAGCAAAGCGCGCTCGTCAGATTATCGATGGCGCAGAGCCACTCATCAAGTATCAGAAGGGTGAGAAGCCACTTTCTATCGCTGTAAACGAGCTTAACGATGGCGCAATCAAAATCTTAAACGAGGATACAAATAACTAATTATATGAAAGTATTATTTGTTTCATTAGGTTGTGATAAAAACCTTGTAGATTCCGAGCATATGCTTGGAGATTTAATAGAAGAGGGGTTTACAATCTGTGATGATGAGGCGGAAGCTGACATCATTGTTGTAAACACCTGCTCTTTTATTGCTGATGCCATGGAAGAAAGCATCCAAAACATCATCGATATGGGTCAGTACAAAGAAAACGGAAATCTTAAAGGGCTTATTGTTACAGGATGCCTTGCTCAGAGATTTACTGATGAGATTCTTGCTGATTTACCAGAAGTTGATGCTATCATTGGTACAAATTCCTATGACGAATTATTAAAAGCAATTAATATTGTTCTTGAAAAGAACGGCGAAAAACCAATTATTAAAAAGCCTCTTACAGGTCTGCCTAGAAATGGTAAAAGAGTACTCACCACAGGCGGACATTATGGATATCTGAAAATAGCAGAAGGATGCAATAAACGCTGTACATATTGCATTATTCCTTATATCAGAGGTAATTACCGCTCAGTTCCTATGGAGGAAATCCTATCAGAAGCTAAACAGCTTGTAGCTGATGGAGTAAAGGAGATTATTCTCGTTGCTCAGGAAACCACCGTATATGGTATGGACATCTACAACAAGAAATCTTTGCCAGAGCTTTTAAACAAGCTTTGCGAAATAGATGGACTTGAGTGGATAAGAATTCTTTATGCTTATCCTGAAGAGATTACAGACGAGCTTATAGAATGTATGGCTTCCCAGCCAAAGATTTGTCATTACATTGATATGCCTATACAGCATTGTAACGATGAGCTTCTTAGAAAAATGGGTCGTAAGACCAATAAGGCAGATATTATGAACATCGCTGCCAGACTCAGAGAGGCAATGCCTGATATATCACTTCGAACTACATTGATTTGCGGTTTTCCAGGTGAAACAGAAGAAATGCACCAGGAATTACTTCAGTTTATTAAGGATATGCAGTTTGACAGACTGGGTGCATTTGCCTATTCAAAAGAAGATGGTACAGTTGCTGCCACTTGGGATAATCAGGTAGATGAAGATTTAAAACTTAAATGGCAGGACGAGGTTATGCTTTGCCAAAAAGACATTTCCATGTCCAATAACGAAAAATATGTAGGAAGAACAATTCCTGTATTCATAGAAGGAAAGCTTCCTGAGGATGGAGTTTTTATCGGTCGTACCTATAGAGATACACCATCGGTAGATGGCTTCATTTTTGTTAATAGTGACACCGAGCTAACTAGCGGTCAGTTTGTTGATGTTACCGTTACTAGCTTTGATGAATATGATTTAATAGGAGATGTGGCGTTATGAATTTACCAAACAAATTAACACTGTTAAGAGTAATTATGATTCCATTCTTTGTGTTCTTTCTGCTTATTAATCCAGAAATCACAGCACTTAGAATTATCGCTGACCTTATCTTTATCGCAGCATCACTTACAGATATGGCCGACGGAAAGATTGCACGTAAGTACAATCTAGTTACAAACTTCGGAAAATTTATGGATCCTTTAGCAGACAAACTTCTTGTTTGCTCAGCAATGATTTGTCTTGTATCTACTAAGCAGCTTTATGCTTGGTATGTAATAATTATTATTGCAAGAGAATTCATTATTTCTGGATTCAGACTTATTGCTGCTGAAAATGGTCTTGTTATTGCTGCAAACATTTTTGGCAAAATCAAAACTACAACTCAAATGATTATGATTGTTATTTTAGTAGCAAATCTTCCATTTGGATGGCTTTCAGTTCTTGGAGAAATATTCAAGTGGGTTGCTCTTATTATGACAATTCTTTCTCTCGTTATTTATATCTATCAGAATATTGATATTCTCAAGGAGCAAAAATAATGGAGATTTATGATCTCATTAGTGCATTGCAATCCGGTGGCTATACTGTAGCCACTGCAGAATCATGCACTGGTGGTATGATAGCCAGCACAATAGTTGATGTTCCAGGTGCATCTGACTGCTTCAATGAAGGTTATGTTACATACTCCAATGAAGCAAAAATGAAAAACCTCGGTGTTAAGGATTCCACTTTGACGGCCCATGGAGCAGTAAGCTACGAAACAGCTACGGAAATGGCCAAAGGAGTCAGAAAACAAGCTAAGGCCGATTTTGGAATTGCATCAACTGGTATAGCTGGCCCTGGTGGTGGTTCACCTAAAAAGCCTGTTGGTTTGGTTTATATTGCCTGCGCATACGGTGATGATAAATGTATTGTCAAAGAGCTTCATTTAAAAGGCGATAGAACTCAGGTCAGAACCTCAGCCACCAAAGAAGCACTTCAGCTTCTCTTTGAAATCGTGAATAATTAGGTGATTTACATTGAGAATAATATCCGGAAATAAGAGAGGAATGGTACTAGAGACCCCTGAAGGTCTTGATACCAGACCTACATCAGATAGAATTAAAGAAACTCTTTTCAATATGATAGCCTTTGATATTCCAGACTGTTATTTTTTAGATTTATTCTCTGGAAGCGGACAGATGGGAATTGAAGCTCTTAGTCGCGGGGCAAAGAGCGCTGTTTTCATTGAAAAGGAAAAGAAAGCATTAAACTGTATTAATAAAAATATTGCGAAGGCAAAATTTCAGGACTCTTCAATGGTCTTTAGTGAAGATGTTTTTTCTGCGCTAAATAGAATTAATTGTCCTGAAGGTTTTGATTTTGTTTTTATGGATCCTCCATATAACAAGCTTATAGAAAAGCAGGTTTTAGAAGCTCTCAAAACCAAATCCTACATAAGAGATGATACAGTTATAATCGTAGAAGCTAGCCTAGATACATCTTTTGATTATTTATCGGAATTAGGCTATACAATCACAAAAGAAAAGGTTTACAAAACCAATAAACATTTATTTATAAAGAAGGCGTAATAATGAAAAGAGCAATTTATCCAGGAAGCTTTGACCCAATCACATTCGGACATTTGGATATTATAAATAGAGCAAGCAAATTATGCGATGAATTAATCGTAGGTGTTCTAAACAACAACCAAAAAAATCCGTTGTTTTCCGTAGACGAACGTGTTAGTATGATAAAGGAATTGACTGAAAATTTAGATAATGTCAAAGTAGAATCTTTTGAAGGTCTTTTAGTTGATTTCGCAAAAAAGAAGGATGCTCCAGTTATTGTTAGAGGTCTTAGAGCTGTTACAGATTTTGAGAACGAAATCCAGCTGGCTCAGTCTAACAAAGTGCAGTATCCTGAGCTCGAAACGTTGTTTATGACAACATCTTTACAGTATTCTTATTTGAGTTCTACCGTTGCAAAGGAATTTGCATCATATGGGGGAGATATCAGCCTATTCGTTCCACCTCAGGTTATACCTCTTATAGAAGCCAAATTTAAAAACAAGGAGAAGTAAAATATCATGCCAAACGCAAGCAAAATAGAAGATATTATTGATGAAATTGAAGCATATATCGACGATTGTAAGCCAACTGCTTTTTCTACAAGCAAAATCATAGTTAATAGAGATGAGCTTGAATCTTTAATTCAGGAACTTAGAACTAAGACACCTGACGAAATAAAAAAATACCAGCGTATGATTGCTAATCGTGAACAGATTCTTGCAGATGCAAAGGCAAAGGCAGATGAAATCATTAGTCAGGCTCAGATTCAGACTAATGAGCTTGTTTCAGAGCATCAGATTATGCAACAGGCTTATGCTCAGGCTAATGAAGTTATTCTCATTGCCCAGAAAACTGCTCAGGAAAAAATCGATAGAGCAACAGAAGATGCCAATAATATTCGTATGGGTGCTATAGCGTATACGGATGAATTACTTGCAAATATTCAAACTATACTTGCAAATTCTATAGAAACTACCAGAAGTCGTAACGAGACTTTCCTTGCTACTATGCAGACATATCTGGACACTGTTGATGCAAATCGTGCATCACTTCTTCCAGAGTCTCTTGATGAAGAAAGTTCTAATACTTCCACTGGTGGTGATGTAAATCAGAGCTCTACGAATTCTCAGTCATCTATTCAGGCTGCGCCTACAAAGGAAGATGATGATATTCCAGCTCTGGATATACCAGATCAGTTCTTTAATAAAGAGTAATTATCTAAAATTAGGGGCATCCACAGGTTGGATGCCTTATATTATTTAAGAGGTTTATATGCGACAGTTTTTACCAGTATCAAAAGAGGATATGAAAAAAAGAGGCATCCAGCAGCTGGATTTTGTCTACGTCTGTGGTGATGCCTACGTAGATCATCCATCTTTTGGAGCTGCCATTATATGTAGAATACTTGAATTACACGGATATTCTGTAGGAATTATCCCTCAGCCAGATTGGAAGGATGATAATTCTATTAATATTCTCGGCGAACCACGTCTAGGCTTTTTTGTCTCTGCAGGTAATATGGACTCTATGGTTAATCACTATAGTGTTTCAAAGCATCACAGAGAGTATGATAATTATTCTCCAGGTGGAAAGGCCGGATTACGCCCAGATTATGCAACAATCGTATATTGCAATTTGATTCGACATACATATAAAACAAAACCAATTATTATCGGAGGTATCGAGGCATCATTACGTCGTTTGGCTCACTACGATTATTGGTCAAATAAAGTTAGACGTTCTATTCTTCTAGATTCAGGTGCCGATATCATTTCCTATGGAATGGGTGAAAGATCTGTAGTAGAAATAGCGGATTGTCTTGCATCAGGAATGGATGTAAAAGACATTACCTATATTGATGGTACTGTCTACAAAACCAGAGATAAATCCTTTACTGAGGATGCAATCATTCTTCCATCATTTGAAGAAATAAAGGCAGATAAAAAAACTTATGCAAAAAGCTTCTATACTCAATACGTAAATACGGATGCATTTACGGCAAAGAAGCTAGTAGAAACCTATGATGGTGCAATGTTTGTTGTTCAGAATCCTCCTCAGAAGCCATTATCAAGACAGGAGATGGATGATGTTTATGCTATAGAATATATGCGTACCTATCACCCTATGTATGAGAAGGATGGTGGTATTCCAGCTATCAAGGAAGTAAAATTTTCCCTTATTAGTAATCGTGGATGTTTCGGCGGCTGCAATTTCTGTGCCCTGACATTCCATCAGGGAAGAATTATCCAATCTCGTAGCCAGGAATCTATAATAAACGAGGCAAAACTTATTACAAAAGATCCTGAATTCAAAGGCTATATCCATGATGTAGGTGGTCCTACAGCTAATTTCAGGAATCCTTCATGTAAAAAGCAATTAGAAAAGGGCGTATGTACTAATAGACAATGTCTATTCCCTAAAAAATGTCCTAATCTACAGGTTGATCATAAAGATTATGTTGAGCTGCTCACAAAGCTTCGTAAGCTTCCAAAGGTAAAAAAGGTTTTTGTACGTTCCGGCGTTCGTTTTGATTACGTTATGTACGACAAAGACGATACCTTCCTTAGAGACCTTTGTAAATATCACATTAGCGGACAGTTAAAGGTTGCTCCTGAGCATATCTCTAACAATGTATTAGGATACCTTGGAAAGCCCGATATTTCAGTTTATAACGCATTCTGTGATAAATACGCTAAGATTAATAAAGAGCTTGGTTTAAAGCAGTATTTGGTGCCTTATTTAATGAGTTCTCATCCAGGTTCTACCTTGGATGATGCCATAGCTCTTGCAGAATACCTAAGAGACCATCATTTATCCCCTGAGCAGGTTCAGGATTTTTATCCAACACCTAGTACAATCTCCACAACTATGTATTACACAGAGATTGATCCAAGGGATATGAAGCCTGTTTATGTATGCAAGAATCCTCACGAAAAGGCTATGCAACGTGCTCTTATTCAATACAAGAGACCTGAAAACTATGATCTTGTAAAAGAAGCACTGATAAAAGCTGGCAGAGAGGATTTAATTGGCTTTGATGAGAATTGTCTTATCCCACCTAGAAAGATTAAGGGTAAGGATTTTAAAAAGTCTGATTCCAAAAAGCAGGCTACTAACGGCAAGACAAATAATTCAAAGAAAAACACTAAGAATTCAAATCCATCAAATAAAAATAATAAATCTGCCAGAGTAAATAACTCCGGCAAACAAAGTAGGTCAAATGAAAGAACTAAGAATAGACACAGGCGATAGCAATCAGCGATTTGACAAATTTTTAAAGCGTGTACTTCCAAATGCAAGCACAAGCTTTATTTATAAAATGCTGCGCAAAAAAAATATTACTCTTAATGAAAAAAAGGCTGATGGCTCAGAAAAGCTTAATGTTGGCGATGTGATAAAAATATGGTTTTCTGACGAGACCTTCGCCAAGATGGCTGGTGTATCAGAAAGAGATGAGCTATATTATTCCATTAAGGAAATAAAACCTGATATTAATATTGTCTTTGAAGATGATGATATGATAATCATCAATAAGCCAGCAGGAGTAAAATCACAAAAGGATTCCCCATCAGATATTTCTATTAATGAAATGGCTATATCCTATATGATTGCATCAAACCAACTTTCGGAGGAAAGCTTTAAGCATTTTCATCCTAGTGTGTGTAATAGATTAGATAGAAATACATCAGGTATTGTTCTTTTTGCAAAAAATCTTCATGCGGCCCAGTCGTTAGGTCAGGCTCTTAAGGAACGTAGCTGTAAAAAGCTTTATCGTGCTGTAGTTCTCGGAAAAGTAGATTCTAAGCAGCAAATTGATGGCTTTTTATGGAAGGATGAGGCTACTAATAAGGTTACTATTTCAAAGAACGAAATCCCTGATTCTAAGCCCATCAAAACAGCTTATAATCCAATAAAAAATATTGGAGATAAATTTACATTGCTAGAGATTCATCTAATTACCGGACGAACACATCAGATTAGAGCCCATCTAGCTTCAATCGGTCATCCGATATTAGGTGATAATAAATACGGAAATACGATAATTAATAAAGAACAGAAGGTGAGAGGACAGCTTCTTCACGCATATTCAATAGAATTTGCTGATGGACGAAAGTTTGTCTGTGACTTACCAGGGGAGTTTAATGGCTACTTATAAATCAAGAGGCTTACGAGGCTCTACATTCGAAGAATTTATAAATAAAACAAATGAGGTTTATTCGGAAAACGGTTTAGCCCTCATTCAAAAGATTCCTACACCTATCACTCCAATTGATATGGATAAAAAAGGCCATATCACTCTTGCATACTTTGATCAAAAATCTACTGTAGATTATGTTGGAGCAATTCAGGGAATTCCTGTCTGTTTTGATGCAAAGGAATGCAACAAGGATACCTTCCCTTTGCAGAACATACATCAACATCAGATAGATTTTATGGGCAATTGGGAGGCTCAGGATGGATTAGCTTTCATCCTCATATTCTTTAGCGAAAGAGATTTATATTATTATCTTACTTACGAGAAGTTAAAAGGATTTTGGGATAGAATGGCAAATGGAGGTAGAAAAAGTTTTAGAATTGAAGAACTTGATGATAAGTATTTTTTCTCCACAAAGCCTAATCTATTGGTGCCTTATTTAGATATGATTAATGTAGATCTTGCCAGTAGAAAATAGATAATAAAAATAGAAATCAGACCACAATCTTTAAGATTAGGGTCTGATTTTTTTAATTGTTATAAAAGATAATGCCAAATCTATACCTTTCTTGCCAAGTTATTGTATATAACAATTTTTGCTGTTATATTATGTGACCAGTGAGTTCACAAATTCTTCACAGGTTTTCATCAACCAGTCAAATCTGTGTAACTCCATAGTGTTATACAAAGAAAGGTAGTAATTTATATGAAAAAGAATGTTGTAAAAGCTATGTCATTAGGTTTATCAGCAGTAACACTTGCTGGTTCTATAAATATGACAGCACTTGCTGATGAAATAACATCAGAAGAACAAATTGAAAATACAACTGAGAATGTCTCAGAAAATCCTACAGAAACAAATACAGAAGATGCTGCTGATGATGCATCAAAATCATTATCAGATGCAGTAAAATCAGTTGGAGAATATAATAAATCAGTTAATGAAGATAATATGGGTGTTGTAGAAGGTGATTTCACAGCATCTGAGGCTGCTAGTGAAGCAGCAAAAGAAGCAGCAGAGGCTGGTAAGAATGCATCTGTTTCTGAGGCTGTTAAGCAGGCTGAAAAAGCAGCTGATGCTGTTGCTACAGCTGAAGCTGTAAAAGTCCAGGCTGAGGAAAAAGTCGAGAACGCCCAGGACGCTTGTAATGAAGCAAAGGCTTCACTTGATAATGCCAGAGCCGAGTTGAATAAGTTATTAGCTAAGAATGGCATTAATGTGGATCATAAGGAAGATTATTCAGAAGATATGCAGGCTGCTATTGATTCGGCAAAGGCTGTTCTTAATGATGCTCAGCTTGCTTATGATTCAGCTGTTCGTGAGTTATCTGATGCTGAGGCCAGATTAAATTCTGCAGAATTAGATCTTGCTGCCAAGGAGCAGGCATGTAAGGATGCTGAGGATGCATTAGCAAATGCTAATGCTTTAAAGGCTGGTGCAGAATATGCAAAGGGTGTTTATACAACAAACTATGAGGCTGCAACTAAATTCTTAAGGGAAGCTCAGGCAAAGCAAATCGATAACGCAAATAAATTAAATAAGCTTAATGGTGAATATACTGATGCTGTTGAAGCTAATGAAAAAATCGATTTTAATGAAAATGATTTATCACAGGCAGAAATTGATTTAGGAATAGCAGAAAAGGATTTAGAAAGCGCAGAATCATTAAATAATTATGTTAATAAGATCGATGAAAGCATCAATAATTTAAGTACAGTTAGAAGTAAGGATAATAATACTAAAATTGCTGAAAAACTAATCGAGTATTATGTTTATCAGTCACTTGATAACAAGTCGGATTATAATCCAGCATTATTAAAGATGAAATCCAACTTTTCAAGCCCTGAATGGGAGCGTCACTATATTGAGGTTTGGTACAATAATCAATTCCAGGGATATTTTAATTTTGAAACATTAGATAAGAATGGTAATCATGTATCTGGTGTTAATTTCTTCGGATTAGGCTCAGTTTATGAAAGAGATACTCATCAGATTTCAATTATTAAGAAAACTAGTAAGAATTCAAACAGAGGTAGCGTAGTTCTTTATGAAAAGTCTGGTTCAATCAATGGCGTAGAAAAGAGCTATACTTCTGAAAAAGAAGCAGCAAAGAATGCTTTATCAGACGCAAAAATTAAAAAGAGCAACCTTCAGACAACAGTGGCAACATTAACTCAGGCAAAATCCGATAAAGAAGCTGCTGAAAAAAAGGTACAAGATACTAAAAAAGCATATGACGAAGCAGTAAAGCAATATGGCGTAGATTCAGAAGAAGCTAAAAAGCTTGCTGTACAGATTATCTTTTCTAGTTCAGAGGCTCAAAGACTTAAGACATTGATTGCATTTTCAAATTCTACTATTGCAGTTGCTGATGAAAATATTAATAATGCAAACATAGCAATTTCAAATGCTAATGAAGCTAAGCAGGCTGCTAACGATGAATTAATGGCTGCTGTATCTAATAAGTCAGATAAGGTTTCTGCAAAAAATAGCACTTCATCAGCTCTTGAAGCTGTAAAGGAAGCCTACAAAAAGGTTTCAGATATGGCAAAGAATCTTATTGGTCTTAAGGACACAAAAGATTCTGCAGATAAGTCACTTTCATCAATGAAGGATGACCTTAAGAAGATTATTGAAAATTTAGATGCAACTAAGGAATCAGCAAAAATTGCAGGTGAAAATGTAGAGGCAGCTAAGAGAAGAGCCGCTGAGGCAGCAGCAAAGAATAATCATAGCTCATCACATTCTTCAAGTGTAGTCACTGTAATTGATGATAGCACAGAAGAGATGGATACAATTGAAAACTTCACAGTTGTAACACCTGTTAAGACAGCCGCAAAGGCATCTAGAACAAACAAAGTTGCTAAGACAGCAAGTGTTTCAAATGACGTTGTTTCAATCGAAGATGAGGCTACTCCACTTGCAGGTGATACTGTAGAGAAGACTTCTAATGAGTCAAATAGAGTGGTAAATATTGGAGATGAAGAAACACCAAAGGCTGTAGCTACAAAGAAGGGATTCACTAAGACTCTCGCAGGATTATTAATCCTTCTTATTGCAATTTTAGTTGGTGGTACCACAGCATACGTTAAGAAGAAATCTTCTGACAAATAATTAAATTTATGAATATAAAAACAGGCCTTAATCTTTAATAGATTAGGTCTGTTTTTTTACGCCCTGAGGCCATTGTTGACTTCGGGGCTTTATTAAAGTATAATAACTTTAGTTCTTTATCAGACTAAAGTGTTTTTTTATAAGAGGGACAAAAATGAAAAATCTTACTTTACACACTCCAGAGGGAGTAAGAGACATATACAACAGTGAATATGAACAAAGATTAGATGTACTTTACAATCTTAGAAAGTGTTTTAAGGAATCAGGATATTCACCGATATCCACACCAACATTTGAGTATTTAGAAACATTTTCAAGAGAAGTAGGCTCTTGCAAATCAAATGAGATGTTTAAATTTTTTGATAGAGATGGAAATACACTGGTTTTAAGACCTGACATCACACCATCTATAGCAAGAGCGGCTGCTATGTATTTTTCTGATACGGATGGTCCTGTTAAGCTTTCTTACGAAGGGAATGTATTTATAAATTATCACAGCCTTCAGGGACGATTAAAAGAAAGCACACAGGCCGGTTGTGAATTTATAGGGGATAGCTCTGTAGATGCCGATGCTGAGATTCTTACAATTGTAGTAAATGCCTTAAAGAAAATTGGTCTTAAGGAGTTTGAGATTGGTGTTGGCCATATCGATGTGGTAAGAGGAATTATTGATGCTGCAAATCTATCAGAAGACAAAGAGGAAAGACTCATCGATTTAATATCAAATAAAAACTTCTTTGGGGCAAAAGAGCTTTTACAGCAGGAAGAGGTTAGCAAAAGTTTAATCGAGCTTTTTGATATTACAGGTAAAATAATGAATTCTCCAAAGGAATGGGCGCCTTACCTGGAAAAAGCTAAGAAATATAAAAAGGTTTATGATGCTTTAGAATATCTTACAAAGCTTTATGACCTATTAAATAAAAACAAAGTAATGGATTATATTTCCTTTGAACTTGGAATGATTTCCGAGTATAAATACTACACTGGAATCATCTTTACAGGCTATTCTTATGGCGTGGGAGAGCCACTTGTAAAGGGCGGAAGATATGATTCACTCCTTAGCCTTTTCGGAAAGAACTCTCCAGCAATTGGATTTGCTATTACTGTTGATCAGCTAATGTTGGCCTTAAAAAGGCTACCAATTGAAAAAGGTAACTAATGAGGTGAAAGATGGAAGATAGATACTTAACCTTCGCCCTAGGAAAAGGACGATTGGCAAAGAAAACACTGGAATTATTTGAAAGTATTGGTATCACCTGCGAAGAAATGAAGGATCCAGATACTAGAAAGCTTATTTTTACCAATGAAGAATTAAAGCTTAGATTCTTCTTAGCAAAAGGTCCTGATGTCCCAACATACGTAGAATATGGAGCTGCAGATATTGGAGTTGTGGGAGAAGATACCATATTAGAAGAAAATAGAAATATATACGAGGTTTTAGATCTTGGTTTCGGAAAATGTCGTATGTGTGTCTGTGGCCCAGCTGAGGCTGCTGATTTATTAAAGCATCACGAGCTTATTCGTGTAGCCAGCAAATATCCTCGTATTGCAAAAGAATACTTCTACAATACTAAGAATCAAACAGTAGAAATAATTAAACTTAACGGCTCAATAGAGCTTGCGCCTATTGTTGGATTATCAGAGGTTATCGTTGATATTGTAGAAACAGGTTCCACACTCAGAGAAAATGGTCTTGTGGTTTTAGAGGAAATATGTCCACTATCTGCCAGAATGGTAGTAAATCAGGTTTCTATGAAAATGGAACACGAAAGAATTACAGAACTTATCGAAAAGCTAAAGGGAGCGCTAGAAAATGAAGAAGCTTAAGCTTACAAAAAATACTATAGATAATATTTTAGAATCATTATTAAAAAGAAGTCCAAATCA
>JAEEGI010010711.1_pt1 | contig 19883 bp, 8 predicted proteins | sample 8958751 | NCBI WGS metagenome assembly JAEEGI01 (sample SAMN16246545, study PRJNA631951) | gut metagenome | biome: gut microbiome; feature: rumen; material: KS-attached | host: Bos | place: Iran: Karaj | collected 2018-10 | reverse complement strand
TGTTGATACTCTTTTAGAAATACCTTTTTTAATATTGTTGAAAAATATTTTTCATAAAAAAAAATTTTATTCACATCATTTATTATCAATGATTATAAATGGAATTTTAAGCATTTTAATATTATTACTTTATTATAATGAATTAAAACACTTTTATATTTCAACTCTTTTTCTTTTTATTGATTGCTAATGCTATTCATTTTATCTTTTATTAATCGAATATTTAAATTATAAGTATTATATAAGTATTTATTTATTAGGAAGTTTAGTAGGAATCTCAAGATTTTTTTATTTCATTATAATAATTATTATGAGGAATATTCATTTTGAAAAAATTGAATATAGAATGATATTAATTTTTGTGAATTATATTATTAATCAATATTTATATTTTACTATAATAATAAAATGTAGTCCAATTCATGCAATAATTGGAGAATGTATTACTATGATTGTAGTCACAATATTTATTGATAAAAAAACTACAAATAGAATCATTTTTATTATATTATCGTGTATATATCTTTTTTCAACATTAGTTTTTATGGAAATTATTGAACTTAATTTTTGTAATTTAAATAACAATTTGAAAATTAAAATTGAATCCCGGGCAAATCAAGAAAATGATGATAATAGTGAAATGATTCTTAACTAGAAAAACAATGTATAAAATTACTGAATCTTTTGTCAAAAAGTAGATATAATAATATTAAGTTTGTTAAAATATATTTAATTAAATGTAAATAAATAAAGTATGAAATAAATTCTTGACCTTTTTTAAAATGAAATTCATTTAATAAATTAATGTTATAAAATATTATTTACTTTATAAATTAAACAATTAATAAATAAAAATAAAGAAATATAAATGAAAGCTGAAAAAGAATTAAATTTAAAAAAATAAAATTAGGTCTAATTAAATATCATCATTATTTATAAAAAAAAAAAGAAATAGATGGTACATTGAAAATAAATAAATAATATTAATCCCTGAATTTGGGCATTATATTAAACAATATATATTATGAAAATAAAAGTCCAAATTTCTATTAATCTATATTTATTAATATAAATTTTATAAATATATTTTAAAAATAGAGTAAGATAAAGTTATTTTTTTAAATGAAAAAAAATGATTTTTTTAATTTTCTCCATTAAACATTTATTAGATTTAATTTTTTTTGTCATTAAATGAAAAAATAAATGATTTATTTAAACATATTTATCTATATAAAAATAATTTTCCTTTTCTTTACAAGAAATAATTTAAATTTTTTCTAAACTAAATAAAATATTATTTTTAATGACTGTTTACATAATAATCCTTAAAAATGAAAAAACATTTGAATAAAAATTAAACAAATGATTGTAATATTTTAAATTTTTTTCCCAAATACATATAATTTAAATATTAATTTAAAAATGTTATTCTAAAGTTTTAAAATCAAAATTATATTTTAAAATAGAATTTTGAGCTTAACATAATATAAATGATTTCATTTTTAACCTATAGTCAAAATTAAAATAAATAAAACTTGATTTATGAAATCATTACCAAAAATAATATTTTTTGTTTATAGTTATTTCACTTAAACATAAAAAAAAATTAAATAAAAACACTCTAATTTTTTAAATAAATAAACTTATGACAAAAAAATGGTAATATATTTCAATAATCCTTTTTTTACATTCCCATAGCATTTAACATAGCACCAACCATATTAGGTGCTCCTTCAGTGGTTTTTTCAAATTTTCTATTTTTAAAAGCTCTCAATCCTAAATATTCTGCTTGATCACCTAATTCTTCTTCAATTCTAACTAATTGATTATATTTAGCCATTCTATCAGTTCTAGAAGCAGAACCAGTTTTAATTTGACCGCAATTACAAGCAACTGCTAAATCAGAAATTGTAGTATCTTCAGTTTCTCCTGATCTATGTGATACCATACATGTATATCCATTTGTTTGAGCTAATTTAATTGCATCTAATGTTTCTGTTAAACTTCCTATTTGATTTACTTTTATTAATACTGAATTTGCTACATTTGATGTTATTCCTTTCTCTATAAATGTTGGATTTGTTACAAATAAATCATCTCCTACTAATTGAATTTTATTACCTAATTTTTCTGTCAATTTCTTCCATCCTTCCCAATCATTTTCTGCTAAACCATCTTCAATAGTAATTATTGCTGGATAATCATTAACTAATTTTTCTAAGAAAGCAATCATTTCATCAGTAGTTTTTTCACCTTCACCAGATTTTTCTAATTTATACTTTCCATCCTTATAAAATTCTGAAGAGGCAACATCCATTCCAAGGAAGATTTGTTTACCTAATTCATATCCTGCAGCTTTAACAGCTTGTGAAATGAGTGCGAGTGGTTCTTCATTTCCTTTCTTACAAGAGGGAGCGAATCCTCCTTCATCACCGACACCAGTTTCATATCCAGCATCTTTGACGACTTTCTTAAGAGCATGGAAGCATTCATCACCAGCTCTTAAAGCTTCTCTGAAAGTTTTGAATCCTGCTGGAATAATGAAAAATTCCTGGAAGTCAACACTGGATTGTGCATGTGCACCACCATTAATTACATTCATACATGGAGTTGGAATTACTTTACCATTAGTACCACCTAAATAACGATAAAGTGGGATATTTAAATGCTTTGCGGCTGCTTTTGCTACTGCAAGTGAGACACCTAATATTGCATTAGCACCTAAATTTTTTTTAAATGGTGTTCCATCTAATTTTAACATTTTTCTATCAACTGCAACTTGATTAAAAGGGTCCATTCCTTTAATTTCAGGTGCTATTTTTGTGTTTATATTTTCTACTGCTTTTAAAACTCCTTTTCCTAAATAACGTCCTTTGTCTCCATCTCTTAACTCAAGAGCCTCACTTTCACCTGTCGAGGCACCACTTGGTACCATTGCACGAGCAGTCACACCGTTTGTTAATGTCACTTCAACTTCCACGGTGGGATTACCACGAGAGTCTAATACTTCTCTACCGTGGACTTTGTCAATCTTTATGCAACAGGGCATTACCTTTCTTTTCATTTTCTTCATAAGTTATTATTTTTTTTTTGATGTATTTATATTGAAGGAATTATTTTTTTTTTTTGATGGTGTTGTAATAAATGTTTATTTTTTTTTTTGGATTTCAAAGTTTTAAGATTTTTTCTGAAATTTAGGTGTATTTTATATACTTTTTTTTGATTTTGCTTTTTTTGATTTTGGGATATTTTGGGTTTTTTTTTTGGTAATTTCATTTTATATATGGATTGTTTTGGGAAGAAATTTTTATTATTTTTTTTAGGGTTTTATATTTTATTAAATTTATTGAAGAAATTTTTATTTTTTTTGATATTGATTTTAATTAATTTGACATTATTGGATAAATTAATTAGACTTTATATGAAATTATTAATTCTCCAATTTTATGATTTATTGTGAGACATTTATGAATGTATAATTTAATAAATTTATTAAATATAAAATAATTTTGTACTAAATTAATTTTTTAATTTTGTTTTAAATATTACAACATAAAATGATTAATTTTATACTCAAAACTTCAAATAAAAAAATAAATCAAAAATACATAAATTAAAATTCATAATTAAAACCAATAACAAAAAAATCAAAAAAAAACAAAATTAATAAAATTTATATTTAAATAATATTTGTATCAAATAAATAATAATATTTGTACATTAAAAATAAAAAAACACTTATAATTAAAATCAAATTTATTTCCAATAACCTGATAATCCTTTTATAAAACAATAAAAGCCTGAAAAAAAAAAAAGAACTAAAATGTCAATAGAAAAGGATGCAGAAGAACTCTATAATGCAATGAAAGGAGTAGGAACAGATGAAGATAAAATAATAAAAATAGTAGCAAATAGAACTCAAAAGCAAAGATTACAAATAAAACAATCATATGAAAATAAATTTAAAAAAGATTTATTAAAAGATTTAAAAAGTGAATTGAGAGGAAAATTAGAAGATGCAATAATAAATTTATTTAAAGATCCAATTGAATATGATGTAGACCAATTAAAAAAATCAATGAAAGGAGCAGGGACAGATGAAGATTCATTAATTGAAATTATATGTTCAAGACCAAATAATATTCTTAAGCAAATAAAAGAAAAATATAAAGAAAAAATTGGAAAAGAATTAGAATCAGATTTAAAAAGTGATATTAAAGGTGATTTACAAAAAATATTATTACCTATTGTTCAATGTCAAAGAAGCGAAAATCAAAATCCAAATATTAATGAATGTCAAGAAAAAGCAAAAAAATTATATGATTCAGGAGTAAAAAAATGGGGAACTGATGAATCAAATTTTTCTCAAATTTTTTCTACCGCTTCTCCAAAAGAATTAATTTGTATTTCTCAAGAATATCATAAAATTGCAGGTCATTCAATTTTAAATGCTATTGATAAAGAATTTTCTGGTAATATGAAAAAAGCTTATCAAGCTATTGTTTATGCCTTAATTTCTCCAAGTGAATATTTTGCTACTAGAGTTAAAGATGCTATTAAAGGTTTTGGAACTAATGATAATTTATTAATGAGAGTTTTAATTTCGAGAGATGAAATTGATATGGATCAAATTAAAGCTTATTATCATAAACTATATGGAAACAATATGGTTGATGATATTAAAAATGATATTGGAGGTGATTATAAAAAATTAATGGTTGAATTATGCTCTCATTAATTTTTCTTGGTTTTTAAATTTTAAATTATTTTAATATATTAAAAAATATTTATTATTTAAAATGATTTTTATTTTTGGGTTTTAAATTAATGTAATAAATATTTTCAATGATACCTTTTTATTTTTTTAATTAAAGAAATAATAATAAATAAATAATGAGAGAAGAATTAAATACTTCAGTAGGAAGAATTTTAAAAACAAGTTCTATAGATTTTAAATTTGAAAGAAAAAAAGGAAATACAATAGAAAAAAGATTTGAATTATTTAATTCACTTCAAGGTTCAACAGAATCTGATTTTATTAATGACTCAAAACCTCTAAATCAATTATTTGAAATAAGAGATAAAGAATTTAGAAGAGAATTAGATAATATTAAAATATCAATAGAAATACCAATTTTATATAAAGGACCAAAAGACAAAGAATTTAAAAAATATCATTTATCATATAATAATATATATTTTGTTTTATATAAGGAATTAACAATGAAAGAAATTCATAAACAAAATAAAAAAAATTCATATAATTTACTAAAAACTTCATCAACTGAATATATAAATGAATCAGGAATAAATTTATATTTAAAAAATACTTATGATATCTATCATCCAATATTATGTTTAAATTTTAGTTTATTAACATCATTTTTAACAACAAATGAAGAAAATCAAGAAATAATAATAACAATATTATCAAAAAAACCAATTCGTTTTAAATTAAAACCAATATCAGATAATAAAGAAATATATTTAAAACTTATAATAATATTACAATCATCAATAACAAACAGTCGTGGTTATCATTGTAATTTATTAGGAATAAGTTTATTAAAAGATTTTTACACATATTACTATATGAAAGTAGCTCAATTTGAATATAAAGCAAAAACAGGTGATTTATTATTATTTAAAGGATTTGATTGTCCTTCAAATTTACAAAGATGTTATACAAGAAATGAATATGATCATATTGCTCTATTATGTAGAAAACATGGTATTTTATATGTTTATGAAGCTACTTCAAAAGATGGTTGCAAACAAAGACAATGGATACAATTTATGGCTTATTTTTGGAATTTATTATATGAAAAAATGGTTTATAGAGAATTAATTATTAAAGCAGAAAATGAATCCATTAGAGAAAACATCCTTAGGGAATTAAATGAAAAAGTTGATTTTTATGTTAGAGAAACTCATGGAAAAGATTATAAAATGTATATTTGTAGTATAATTTGTGGAAGTACACAAAAAAGATCACAAAGAGAAAATAAATGGAAAAATAAACCAGGATTTATTTGCTCTTCTTTAGTTATGGGAGCATATTTATCTATGGGATTATGTGAGTATAAAAAAAATGTTAATGAAATTTTACCTGGGTATTTTTCACAAGAAGGAGAAATTGAATTATATCCTGAATATGAATTAGGTCCAGAAATTATCCTTGATTTTAGTACATAAATGTATATGTGAGTATATTTATATATTAATAGATTTTCATGGAAAAAAGATAAAATTTATATTATAAAATATTTAATATTTGGTAAATTATTATCATCAAGTTTTTATTTATAATTAATATTTTAATAATAAAAAAAATTTAAATCTTAAGTTTCTTTTACATAAATTTTATTGTTTTATTTAAAAAAGAAATGGGGGTACTTAAAAAAAAAGAAAAAAAATTCAAATTTAAAATTTCAATTTTTTAAATAAAAATTCAGTGTGTTCTTGTTTTTCATTATCAGCAGAATTATTTCCTCTAACAAAACCTTCCATAAATCTATTATACATTTCAGTACCAATAGAAGCTTTAACTCCATTTAAAACTTCTTTATATTCATCTTTTTGTTCACCTAATAATTTTCTAAGTTCTTCAACTTCTTTTTTAGCTTCTTCTTTTTTATCATGTTCAGCTTTATTTATTTTAACACCAGTTTCTTTAACTTTAGCTTCAATATCATCTAATTTTTTTAATCCTTTTTCAACACCAAAATCTTCTTTAACAGAATATCTAGTTACAAGTAAATGAGACATATTATATGTTTTAATAAAAACTCCAAAACTTTTTAATTTATTTAATCTATCAGCTGTATTTTCTTTTCCTTCAAGTTTTTTCATTGTTTCTTCTAATTTTTTTAAAGATTTTTTTGTTGCTTTTCTTGGTCCTTTACTTAATCCTACTACTAAACAATGAGGATATTTTCTTTCTCTATTATTTTCATAATTTGATTTTACAATTATTCCCTTTCTTCCTGCATATCTTCCGTTTAAAATTATTACCACTTTACCTGGTTTATAGCTATTTTTTTCGATTATAAAATATTTTCTTACAATTTTCCCATCTTAGATATAAAAATATTTATTTATTTTTTATATTTTAATTAATTAATTAAATAATTATTTTTTTTAATTATATTATTTGTATTTTTGGTATTTATATTTTTTATCAATTTTGATATTATTTTTATTGCTTTGAAGACTTCTTTTTAGTAAAAATTATAAAAAAAGAAATAAATGAACAAAATATTTTAAAAATATTAGTGCTTTTTTGTTTTATGGAATATAAATGGGAAAAATATAGATAGTTGATGATAAGTTAATCATAATACTAATAAATTAATTATTAATAGGGATTTTTATCTTTATTATAATTTGAAATACTTAAGAAGAAGAAATTCTATCAAAATATTAGAAAAATATAATGCAGCTTTTATTTTCTTTATCTAAATATTCAATTATTCTTATTATGGCGTTTATTATTCCATTCCTATTAAAATAACAATGTAAAAAGATCATATAAATGTTAATGATATAATTATATGCAAATAGAATTTTCAAAAAAAGACAGTAAAAAATATGAAATATAGTTTAAAGGGAGGTATCACTTAACCTTTGGAAAGGAATATTATGTATTTGTAATACATTAAATGTAATATACTAAATGTTTAAAAATAAGAAAAAATATATTAAAAATATATATTTAATTATAAAATTAATCATCCTCATTTTCTTCTTCTTTTTCTTTTTCGTCATTATTTTCTTTATTATCAAAATCCATTTTTTTTTTACAAGTATTTAAGGGAATCCAAGCAGTAGATTGATTTTCATTATAATTAGTAAATATAAATTCATCGATTCCCATTAAAGTTTTAGGATTTTTTTTCAATAAATTAAAAATCAAAAACATATAATTCCAAAAATAATGATCAATTTTAATATGTTCAGTGTAACCTTCTTCATTTCCATATAATTTATTTAATTCTGTTCTATGAAGACCACAAATGAAACAAACATTATCTCTATCTTCATCAGTTTCACCTTGACTTTGTCTTAAAGCTGAAAAGTTATCAATAATAATTCCACCTACCATTTGAAAGACAAGAATAATATTAACTATTGCAAATAAATTATCTAACCAAAATCTACTATTTTTAAACATTAAATCAGTTGATAATAAATAATTTTCATCTAACCAATTTATAATTCCATTTGAATTTTTGAAAGCTTGATCACAAACTGTAAAAAAACAATCATCAAATCTATAACAATCCTTTGTTGGTGCTTGATCTGCCATATATAAATATATGAATATAACAAAATAATAACAAAATAAATAAAAGAGAAATAATGTTACTATTAATTGTTTTCTTGGAATCCAAAATGATTTTATTATAAACATTAATGTTAAACTTCTTGGTATTATTTCTACTAAAAGAAATGAAAAATATTTATAATTCTGAGTTGAAAAACCTAAAATTGCAAATATTAAATATATTAAATGATATAAAAATCCATAATCATCATACATATTTTTTAAAAATTTTAATCCTCTTTTAAAGTATCCTATCTCATTTTGCTTTCTATCATTCTTTTCATAAAAAGAAAATTTTGCAATATTTTTTAAAACATAATTTAAGAAAATTAATAATGCGAATAAAAATTGTAAAAAAGATAAATTTTTTAATAATTGTTTAGTTGATTTTATATATTTTTTTTTATATAAAAATCCATAATCAAATTCAAAATCATCTGAAAATTCAGTAACTTCACTATAATCATCATTTAATCTATATAAAGAACTAAAAATAAGAAAATTAATAATAATACTTAAAATCATACTAACATCTCTAAAGAAATTATATTGATTAAAAAATAAATCAAATATAGGAATTAGTTTAAATAATTCCATTAATTTTTGAGAATAACTTAATGTATAACTATAATATTTCACATTTTTAAATAAACATTCTAATTTACTTTTAGTATTAGTTCTATCTAAATTTAATTGAAATTCTTCTTTCATATCATCAGTTAAATATTTACAAATAGGAAATAGTTTAACATAATATCCAATAATTACACCATTAAATAATATTTCTATATTAGGTGTATAATCAAAATAAAAACAATAAGCTCTTTCAAAACAATCTTTTACAAAAAAATCTTCTTCATGATTTCTTTTTTTTCCACGATCATAATGTTTACAACATATAAAAATTAACATAAAGCATCTTCCAAAAGACTTGAAAAATTCCAAAGAACTATCAAAAATATTTGAAGATTTAATTTCTGTTTTTCTTTTTGTCATTATTTTTTTAAATTTCGTTATTTGATTATAAGAAACATAATTTGAAGGTCTTGTTAAATTTTCATAATATACATTCATTATTATATAAGTAAAAGTACCTATTTCATATATAATAAAATTATAATTTTGTTCCTTAGTTATTTTTTCTAAATACACAAAATTTTCAAAACGAGAATAAATTTCATTTCCAAAAGTTAAATTATCAGGATCAAATTCACTTTTTTTTTCAATTAAAATTTCTTTATAAGTTTCTTCTAACACAAATCTTAAAGTATCAAAATCAATTTCTCTATGAATAATTTCATATAATTTATCTCCTTTTTTTCTTCCAATTGTTAGAACAGAAAGTAATAAAACTAATTTATATTTTAAAAAAGCACAATATTTTCTACTTAAACCAATACTAAGACAATCAATTTGATAATAATTTATATATTTATCAGTTTGATGATTAACATTAATTAAATTATGGTCATTTTCAGGAGGAGGATTTCCATTTTCATCAAAATTTATTTTTTTTCTATAAGTTAAACCAAAAAGAATTTGAAATAAAAATATTAAAATTTTAGTTTCTTTAACTAAACTACTTTGATTTTCTAATGATGGACCTTGACAACATTTAGTTAAACTTTCTATTATTTTTATTATAACTGGAAAATAAAATCTAATAAATATTCTATGATCCTCATTTATACTTCTTATTTTTCTTGAATCCTTATCAATTAGACTTTGATCTAATTTATTTTTTGTTTCTTGTTTTGGTTTTGTAAAACAATCTAATATATTAGCTAAAATACATATAAAATTTAAACTTTTTGAACTATTATATTGATAACGAAGATAATCTTTCATTTGATTATGTATTATAGAATTATTTTCACTTAAATTATTTATTAATTCAATTACTTCTTCATATGGATTTAATTCATTTTCAAATTTATTCATGGAAAATTCATTTTGTTTATACTTATTTCTTAATGTACTTATTTTTACAATTGGCATTTTAGTATATTCTTGACCTTCTAAATTTTCTTTAATTGAATCACCAATACTTTCTACTAATTTTGATTTGAAAGCTTCTAAAATATTTTTTAGTACCAAAAATAATTTTTCAACATCTGGTGAATTAAAGAAATATTCATATAAATTACTTTTATTTTGATCATCTAAACCATTTAAATATGAATTTATAAATTTAATATATATTAACATTTCATAATCAATACATTTTAAATTTTTTTGACTAATACATTTAATAGCAAATTGAATCATTTTTTTATTACTAAATAATTCTTTATTAAAAGGTGTTTTTTTATAAGAAAATTCTTTATCATTTTTATTTTCAGGCAAAAAATTTTTAGTTTTAAAATCATATCTCATTAAATGGATCATTATCCAATAAAAGAAAAATAATTCTTCTTTTTTTGTCGGATTAATTTGGAAAAATTCAGTAAAAACATTATGAAAAGTTAATAAAAAATGTAATTTAGAAACAGTAGCATTCCCATAAATTTTATTTGAATCATAAGTATAAGTTGCTTCTTCCAATTGAGACATAAAAGCCGCTAAATTTTGAATAAAATTTTCTCTTTCATAATTTATTAATTTTCTCACATTTGAATGAAATATTATTAATTGTTTATTTGAATTTATACATTTTCTTAATAAATTCCAATAACCTACAAAAATTTCACTTCTTTCTAAAGAATGAGTTACATGTTCTGGTAATGTTTCTATTTTTTTTCTTTTTAATTTTACTGGTCCATCATTTTTATTTCTGAAATTTGGATCTGCTGTTATTCTTTCTTCTTCTTCTTTATAAAATATTTTTTTTAATTCTGAAATTACAGAAAATTTATCTTTAAAATTTCTTTCTACATCCTCTATATCTTTTTTATTTGATTCACTAAAAAAACAAGAAACAATATCAAAATTTATAGAAACTAAATGATATAAAAGTTGATAAAATTGTTCACTTACTTTTAAAATTATTGCACAATTATCCATTAAAGTTGTTATATTTTCACTTTGTGTTAATGAGTTAAAAATACAATATAATTTTGGTAATGAAATACCTAAAAATTCATTATAATGAATTAATTGAGGATTATTATTTATATTTGAATAAATATCATTTTCTTCAACTTTTATATCTTCACATGCCGAACATACTATTTTTATTAATTTTCTTTTTAATAATTTATTTATTTCAAATTCATCTTTATATAAAGCTAAATTATCATCTATAAATTTAATTACTAAATTTAATAACACACTTAATTGTTTTGGTGATGAAATCATATCAAAAAATTTGTTTATTATATCATTTAATGAAAGAAGTGTTCTTGCTTTATTTTCATAATCTTCTAAATATATTTTTTTTAATTGAAGGATTAATTCTAATATTTCTTTTAATGAAATTATATCATTTGTTGTATTATGTCCTGAAATAATATCTTCAATTAAAACAGTTTTAATGACATTTAGTAAATCAATTAATTTATCAAAATTTTCATTTGATGAAGTCTTAATTACAATTTTTAAAATTTCAACCCAAAATGGAATAAGTTCTTTTTTATTTTTCCAATCAAAATGAATTAACATAGTTAATAATTTGATAAAATTTTCAATGTTATTTAATTCATTTAAATTAAAATCTCTTAAAAAAACAAGCAAAAAAGAGCTTAATCTAATCATAACAGTAGTAGTAATATTATTAGTTAAAGAAATAGGAAATAATATTAATTCAATATTTTCTTCAATTAAAACTTGATGTTTCCTATTATCTTTAATAAAAACAGTTAATAAACTATAAATATCTTCTAAACATTTTTGAATATTATCAACACTTTGGCTAAAATGAAAAAAGTCAGGATTATTTTTATCACTTTCTGAAAATTTATGAATAATATCATTGGCTTTACCCATAAATTTAATAAGTAAATTTCCAAATCCTAAATTAAATAAAACTTGTTGAACTAATTGAACTCTTTCATCAGTGAATTCATTCATAAAATATAAATTTTTATTTCTAGTTTTATGTTCTTTATCATTACTTGCCCCTCCTTCTTCTGTTTCAACATTATTTTTATTAATTACTTCTTGAATTATTCTTTGTTCAGAATTTGGAGGAATAGTATCATTTAAATTAACTTTATATTTATTTAATACTGGATTAGAAATTCTTTTTCTATTTGAATGAAGACTTGGATTAAAACTTGAAGTATGTTTAATATTAAATGAATTTGATGAATCTAATGATTCATCTAAATTTGTATTGTTTGTTCCTACTGCTTTTATATTTGGATAATTTTTTAAGTCATCCATTTGAGTTATCCATTTAAATTTATCATATAATCTCTCACATAAAAGAGACATTTCATTTCCAAAATTTTCAATTTGATTGACTATTGTTGAATCTAATATACTTGTACTAAACAAATGTTTTAATATTGAATATAATTCTAAGAAATGTTTTTTAATTATTTCAAATTTTTGTAAATCATCTTCACTTTCAAATATAACTAAATTTGATAAATTTTCAAAAAATATAAAATATTGACTATTTAATCTATATAATATTTCAAAACATATTTGCTTTAAATCCATTACATCTAATTTATGAATACATCGAAGAAATATTAATGTAATATTTTGATTATTATCTAAATTATAGTTAATTCTATTTTCCTTATTCATTTTTATAATTTCCTTTTTTTTATTTGCTAAATGATTATAAAATAAATTTAATAAATCTAAGCTATCACCTTGAAATAAAACATCATTTTCTGTATCATATTTAGATTTTCTTCTATTATTTTGTGAATTATTAATTCCATTATTATTAATTACATCATCAAATTCTTTCTTTAATTCAGCCAATTTTATAATATGATTCATTAAAATTGTTGTTCTTCTATTATCATTATCATGACTAGCTCCAGAAACTGAATCAACATCATCTTTTTTATTATTTAAATCTTCATCTTTAACTTCTAATAATATTTTACCTTCATCATATTTTTCTTTTAATTCCATTAAATTTTTTTCTATTCTATCAATATATTCATTTTCTAAAAATTTTAAAAATTCTAAAAAAATAGAAGAAATTCTAATAACTATTTCTTTTTTTGCCATTTTTGAATCTTCTGTAAAAGTTAAATTTATATCTTTTTGATTCATTGATAATGCTGTTACTCCTTTCATTGTAACAGTTTTTTTTACCAAATTCATTGTTAAATTTGAAGGCTCATTTAAACTTAATTTTGTTTTTCTTCCTGAAGAATTTAACATAAATTCTGCTAATTCTAATTTTTTATTTTTTTCATTTGCATTTGTTAAAATTTCTTCAAATTTATTTCTAAAAAGTTCATATATTTTTAAATATTCACTTGATATTATTGGTATTATATTTTGAAAGTTTAATCTATCTCCAATCACTAAATTGATTAATGCATTTTTTTTATCATCATTTTCATTTTTATTATTTGTTTTATTTGAATTAACTCCAATATAACTTTCTAATATAATTAAAACATAACTTATAATATCAAATGATTTTTCTCTTCTTTTAACTGGATCTTCCCATCTATAAACATGTCTCATTATATATTGACAACTTTCAAATATATGTAAAAGTAAAGAAGAATCATTCATTGATTTTCTAAATGCTTGCTCTTCTAAAATTTTTTCTATATGTTTCATAATTTTTTCAATTTCATTTTGCTTATCAATTTCTTTTGCTTTTTCTTTTTCTTTATTTTGTATTTTAATTTGATCTAATTTATTATTTGGATTTAGTTTATTTTGCTTTTCTTTACCTATATTTCTACATAATTCCATATTTCCTACTAATGGAGAAGCAATTTTTAAATAAAGAAAATTAATTATTCTAATTAGAGAACATCTAATATCATGATTTAAAATATATTTTTGATTTGTTCCTTCGTAATTTACATTATTATTTAAGTAATTATTTACTATTTCCATATTAAATATTTGCATTAAGTAATTTTTAAATGATTCATCATGTAAACAAATATTGGAATAAAAAGTTAAATTTAATGATATTATTTTTGATAAAATATCTTTTTCTTTTTGTTGTTCTTCTTCATTAGCTTCATCAACTACTACAGATTTATAATTTAATAAAGTAATATCACATTCAATTATTTCTTCATAGTTATTTTTAGAATTATTACTACTACTACTATTTTCATTTAATTCATCTGAAGGTTTACTTACTAATTTAATATCATCATTATATAAATCATTATTATTATCAATGCTAAATCTTTTTTTCCTTATATATATTTGAAAATCATTTATAAAAAAATCAACTAAAATAGGATTTTTTTCTATGTTTGGTATTTTTGGATTATCTTTTGAGGAAATAAATAAACTAAAATCTTTAAAGAAGACTTGATAAAATTGTCTAAATGGTTCATCATTACATATTAACATTACATTTAATAAGTCAAATAAAAGTGAAAAAGATTGAAAATTTTGTTTTAAAGATTCAATTTCATATGAATTATATAAACGAATAATTCTTTGTAAAGAATTTCTCATTTGTTCAAAAATTTTTTTATCTTTTCCAATTTCATCTAAAGATAATAATTTTAATAATAAAGAATGATTATTCCTTAAAATATGAATTAAAAATTTAGTGCATTTATCAATATAACCTACAAAAAGGAAAAAATAATGTAATTCATCTTGAATAGGAATTATAAATGTGCTATCCATATCATAAATTAATGTTATTATTTTTAAAATTTTATTTGAAATTAATTTTTTATAATCTAAATATTCCAAATAATAAGAAGCTTCAAATAAATCAAATAATATTTTATCTAATTCTTCATAAGAAAAAGTTCTATAATTTTTAAACCACATTGTTAAAAATAAATCCATTAATTTAGATATAATATTAAATTGATTAATATTTCTTAAAAAATCAAAAGTTCGATGTTCATCAATATTAACATTAACTTTTTTAGAATTATAATCTTTTAACATAGTTTTAAGTGTAATTAATATATGTTGTATATTTTCATAATTTTTAACATCAATTTTTTTTTCATCTTCGTTTCTAAAATAATTTAATAAATTATTAAAACACCAATTTAACTGTTCAAAAAAGTGTAATTCATATTTATCAGCTTCATCTAAGAAAGACAATTTAAAAATAGTTAAATCCGATAAATTTTTAGTAAGTAATAAAATAGCTTTATTTTCATTTCTAATTTGTCTAACAGCTAAATAAGAATTAAATTTCTTAGTTCTAATTCTTATAGTATCAGTTTTTTTAAATAAAAAATTAGATTCCATATCTTTTTTATTATCTTCATCATTTTCATCTTTTTTTTTTTTTTGTTCATAAGCAGTTTCAATAACAAAAAGTGTGTCTTCATTTTTACAAGTTTCAGTGCCAATATCACTATAATTAACAAATTTTAAACCTTGAGCAATATTAGCTTTCATAGTTAAATTATTTTCCATACATAAAACTTTATTACTAAAGACATTAACAATTCTAAAAACAGTTTTTTTACTAATTGGTCCAATTCTTGGAGTAATAGCAGGTTCATTAATAGTTGCATTTTCACTAATAATTTGAAATTTAAATACTCCTAAAGGATCTTTAAAATCACTTAAATTTGATGCTTGTAATCCTATCGCATAATAACTTTGAGCTGCTTTACTTTCATTAAAAAAATAATTTAATGGTACATTATGATTTTTCTCTATTTCTTCTTCTTTTTCTTCTTCTGATAAAACTTTCTTTATTTTACTATATGTCCCTGCTTTTATTAAAGGTAATTTCTCCTCTTTATCTGGTTGCTTTTGAATTAATATATTTTCATTTTCTATTTCATTATCTAATTTATTTTCTTTTAATGTATTAGTTGAAATTAATGTTTTTCTTGTTTGAGTTTTCCCAAAAAATTGTTGTGATGTTCTTTTATTTAATAAATTTATACTTCTTTCTGATGCTTCTGCTGAAGTTAAATATACTTCTTTTTCACAATTTTCAATCCAAAATAAATCTAATGAATTGATGTATTCATCATCAAATAAAAAATCATTTGAAAATTTAATTAATTTCCATTGATTAAATGATTTATCATCACTAACAATTTGATTAATATCAATTTGAATTTTTTTTCCAAAAGGTTTAACAGTATTAGGATTTAAAGTAGTATTTCTATTATAACTTCTTCTAGAAGGACTTGCTCCTCCTGCTCCTTCATTATCATAATTTCTATAACTCATTACTCCTAAATAAGAATTATTTTTCAAAACATTGTTTGAAAAATTAGGTTTTTTTCCTCTAACACTTGTATTTAAATTGATATTAGTTACATTATTTAATATTTTATTAATTAAGATTTTATTTGTTTGTCTTACTGCAACTCCATCTAATGTGACATTTCCATTTGCTAAAAATTTTTCTCTATTTGTTGTTTTATCACCACATGCTATTTTAACTCCTAAATTAAAAAATACATTTGTTGAATTTTCACTTTGATAATTAAATCCATGTAATATTCTAAATATTGTATTCGGTGACATTTTACTTGATAATTCAATATATATTTTAAGGTCATCTACATTCTTTTTAAATTTTAACATTTTTCCACTTGAAATATGAAGAAATTGAACACAATCACCAAAATTTACAAAAGTCTTTTTTTTTAATATATTTACTGTTTGCTCATGATTAGTTTGAATTTCTTGTTTAAATTTAATATATGTATCTGTACTTTGTTGATATGTATTTCTATCATTATGACCATGATTCAAAATATCTTGTTTTATTGTTTTTAAAGCTTTTCTCATTTTTTGAAGTGATTCATATTCACATGCTGGTATTATTAAAAATAAAGTATTTAAATAATTTATTCTTATATCTAATAATGAATTAAATTTATAAAAAAAACAATTTTCATTAAACACCCCTTGACTAAATAAAAAGTATTTTGACATTAAATGTTCTAAATCTTTACTTAATAAATTTGATTTCACTGGTTTAATTTTTTTTAAAACTTTTTTCTGATTTCTTTCATCAGATAAAGAACCAATATTACTTCCTTGGTCTTCATCTTTGTCTTGTTGATATTTAACTGCTCCTCCTTTTGGATCATATGATAATGTTGATACTGTACTTGAAGAATTATAATCTAACATTAAAGAAACTATTGAACCATATGCTAAATAATTTTCAGTATTTGTTTCTGTAGGTTCAATCATTTTTATTTTAATTTATTAATATTTAATTTAATTTTTTAAAATATTATATTTTTCTCAAAGAAAAAAAAATATAATTATTTCTTTTTAATTTATTTCATCTATATCATCATCATAGTTTTCTTCTACTCTATACATATTACTATCCATTTCATTGTTTTCATTATCATTATTGTCATCATCATTTTTATCATTTTGACCTTCATTAATATTAAACTCTATTTCGCTTTCAAAATTTTTCATTGGTGTCATATATTTTTTTAAATAATTAGCAAAAATTTCATTATCTTTATATTCTACTAATTCAGTTATTGAACTTCTTATATAAACTTCATTTTTTTGTATTTTTTCATCATCTTTATCTTTTATATTTGTTTTAGGAATGTTATTATTTATTGATTTAATTTGAATTTTATTTTCTGGATTTAAATTTATTTTTTCCTTTCCTAAATTATTATTTATAATTGCAAAATCTTCAATTAAATTATTAATATATCCATGAGTATGTTCTCTAAATCCAATATCATTTTCTTCAAATTCATAATTTTCTGAATTTATATTTTCATTAACTTCATTATTATTATTATTTTCTACATTTTCTACATTTTCTACATTTTCATTTTCTTCATTTTCTATTTGATTGTTTTCAACTTCGTTATTTTCATTTTCTTTTGATTTTACAATTGGATTTTCAATTTTTTTAATTTCTTCTTTTTTTAAATTTTGATTTTTATTTCTTGTTAAATTTTGAAGAGAATCATCTATTTTTATAGATTCATTATATTTTAATTCTTTTTCTAATTGATTTATTCTATTTTCATATTCATCTTTTAATGATTGAAAATTTTGATTTATTTGAGATAAAATATTCTTTTGCCATGAATCAATTTCTTTTAAATGTTCATCAAATTTTTGATTCAATTTATTATAATTATCTTTTAAATTTACAATTATATCATTGAAAATTTTTTGATTTTCTTGTAATTGAGTCATATTAGAATTTAATTTTACAAAATTATTTTGAATTTTTTCAAAATTTTCTTCATGTGAATTCATATCTTCTTGTAATTTATTAATTGTTTCCATTTCATTATTATTTTGTGAACTTTGTTCTAAAATTCTATCATTATTTGTTTTAGATAATGAAATTATGTTCTTTGTTTTATCCTCTAAATTTTTAAAATTATTTTCTATTTGTTTTGTTATTTTTTCTTCAAAAATTTTATGTAAATTTTCAATCTCTTTCATTAAATCAGTTTTAATTTCTTGCTTCATTTGGTCATATTTATTTCCTTGAATTTCATTTTGAATTTTATTTTTCTTTAAAGCTCTAGCTTCTAAATTAAAAATATAAAATTTTACATTTTATATGATTTGCAACACTTTCAATTAATTCATTAACACTCATTGACATATTAGGATCAGAAGACATTTAAATTTTAAATTAATAAAAAGAAAAATAATTAAATATAAGAAATATAAATAAAAAGAATATTAATTTTATATTAAAATCTAAAAAACTAATTATCATAATTACATTAAATAAAAAAAATTGTAATAACATTAATCATTCAAATTTCATATTTCTTTAGAATATTTTCGAGTTGAATAAAATTCGGTCTATCTTCTTCATTTAAACTAATCATTTTACATAACAATGCAATAAATTTATTAGAATATTTCCCATCAATAATATTAATAATATAGTTTTTTAATTCTAAATTATTTTGACAATTTCTAACATTACATAAACTTTTTAATCTTAAAGTAGAAGCAAAAAGAACACACATACCTAAACTAAAAACATCACTTTTATAAGGATTATGTTTAACTTTGAAAATTCTATTATGAAAACTATAAAATAATATAGGTGACATATATAATTCAGTTCCTCTTAAAGTACTTATAATATCTTTTTCTTTCATAAATCTTTTTGCTTCACCAAAATCGGCAATTTTATAAATATTATTTTCAAAACATAAAATATTTTGAGCTTTAATATCTCTATGACCAATATCATTTCTTTCTAAAAATGATAATGCACTTACTAATTGTTTTATTATATTTAATAATTCTTTTTCTGAATAATATTTTTTTATCATATATCTTTGATTTATTTCTTTTTCCCAATCTGTTTTTGCAACTTCCATTAAAACATAAATTCCATATGTTGTTTCATCTATCATTTTTTTTGAAATTCCAATTATTGACATTATATTGCAATGTTTATTATTTAATATTAATTCATATTCTTTTGTAATTGCCTCTAAACCTTTTTGTGTATTTGTATCCATTTTTTTCATACAAT
>JAEEGI010010708.1_pt1 | contig 19885 bp, 15 predicted proteins | sample 8958751 | NCBI WGS metagenome assembly JAEEGI01 (sample SAMN16246545, study PRJNA631951) | gut metagenome | biome: gut microbiome; feature: rumen; material: KS-attached | host: Bos | place: Iran: Karaj | collected 2018-10 | reverse complement strand
CCGCGGACGTTCAGCGCCGGAATGCCGGTCAGAATATAGGTCAGAACGATCTTGACCAGCGCGCCGATACACAGGTTCTTGACGGGGATCATCTGCTTGCCGATGCCCTGCAGGATGCCGTTCAGCGCGTGCGCCATGCCCAGGAAGATGACCCCGTAAGCCAGGATCTCCAGGCAGCCGCCGGCGGACGCGGCGCTTTCGCGCACTCTCGGGTAGAACATCTCCATGATGGGACGGGCCAGCACGCTCATGCCCACGGCGCACGGAATGCTGAGGATGGCAGCGTAGCGCAGCGCCAGATTGATGTTCTCGTGCATGAAATCCGTCTCTTTGCGTTTATAGGCGGACGCCACGACGGGCACGATGCTCATGGACACCGCCTGCAGCAGCACCTGCGGGAAATTCAGCAGGGGCGCCGCCATACCGGTGAGCTGTCCGTACAGCGCTCTCGCCATATCGGAGTCGAAGCCGATGGAGATCAGCCTCGTCTTGACGATGGCTGTGTCGATGGTATTGATGACCGGAAGGACCGCGGAGCCGATCGTGATGGGCACCGCGATGATCAGGATGTCGCGGAAGATGTCGCGGACGCTCTCCACGTCCTTCGGCACGACCGAGCCGACCTCCTTCAGGATGGATCTTCTGCGGCGCAGATAGATGAGTCCGATGCCTAAAAAACCGAAGAACGCGCCCGCGGTCGCGCCGAAACTGGCGCCTGCCGCAGCGATGTTCAGCCCCTTGGGCAGCAGGATGACCGCAAGACCCAGGCCGATCGCCACGCGGAACGCCTGCTCCACGACCTGGGACACGGCTGTGGGGGTCATGTCCTGCAGACCCTGGAAATAGCCGCGGAACGAACTCATGAGCGGGCAGAAGAACAGCGCCGGCGCGATAGCCTGCATGCAGTAGATCGCCCCGGGCTCCTTGATCGCCCTCGTGATCGCGCCTGCCCCGAAGAACAGGATCGAACTCGTGACGACGCCCGTTGCCAGCAGCAGCCAGAACGATACCTTGAACACGCGGTGCGCTTCGTAGCGGCGGTCCAGCGCGGTGCGTTCCGCCACCATGCGTGCGATCGCCGTCGGAATGCCTGCGATGGCGAGGGTCAGGAACAGATTGTAGATCGGGTACGCCGTCTGATAGTACCCCATCCCGTCGTCGGTGATGATATTCGTCAGCGGAATGCGGAAAAAGGCTCCCAGCACCTTGATGACGATGCCGGCCAGCCCCAGTATGACGGCTCCTTTCAGAAAGCTTTTGTTTTTGCTGTTCGTCTGTTCCATAACAATTTAGTATAACACAAAAGAAAGGCGTTGACCGCCTTTCTTTGCATTTTCACCGTTTACAGAGCTCCTTTGATGGCTGCGAGCAGCTCTTCGTAGGTCTCGCAGGTCTTCAGATCCGGGTTTTCCGCCTTCACGTTGTCCGGCGCGCGGAACAGGAAACCGGCCTTGCTGGCGCGGATCATGCCCAGGTCGTTGTACGAATCGCCGCAGGCGATCGTCTCGTAACCCATGGACTGGAAGGCCTTGACGCTCGTCAGCTTGCTCTGTTCGCACCGCATCGTGAAGCCGGTGATCTCTCCGTCCGGCGCGACCTCGAGCGTGTTGCACAGCAGCGTGGGCCGGCCCAGCTTTTCCATGAGCGGGAATCCGAACTGTTCGAACGTATCGCTCAGGATGACCGTCGGAACGATCTGCCGCAGCTCGTCCAGAAATTCCTTCGCGCCTTCGAGCGGCTCGATCTTAGCAATGGTTTCGCGGATCTCTTTCAGGCCCAGACCATGCTCCTTCAGGATACCGATGCGCCAGCGCATCAGCTTATCGTAATCGGGTTCGTCCCTCGTGGTCCTGCGCAGTTCGGGAATGCCGCTGGCCTCCGAAAACGCGATCCAGATCTCGGGTACGACGACCCCTTCCATATCCAAACAGACGATATTCATCTACGATGCCTCCTCTCTGAATGCCAACATAGTCGTTAAGATGACTTCCGCCTCCTGCTGTGCGGGAGCTTTATCCAATACGAGCGTCACGCGCGGCTCCACGCCGCCGTAGATCGTCAGACGCATGCCGTAATCGTCCATGAGAGCCGCGAACAGCTCCGGACCCAGGCAGTTCTTCTCTTCGAATAATAATACCAGTTTTCTGTGCTGCAGCGCAACCTTGGAAATGCCGCAGCGGCTGGCCATGGAGCGGATGAGCGCGATGTCCAGCAGGTTCTGCGCCGGCTTCGGCAGATCGCCGAAGCGGTCCAGCAGTTCGTCTGTCACCTCGAACTTGTCGTCGTCCGAAGCGATGGACGCGATGCGCTTGTACATGGAAAGCCGCGTCAGTTCGTCCGCCACGTAGCTTTCCGGCAGGAAGGCCGGGATGCCCAGTTCCACGCTGGTATCCGCTTCGGGCTGCGCCTCTTCCGCCGCGCCGCCCTGCAGCTCGCGGACGGTCTCCTCCACCAGTTTGCAGTACAGCTCGTAGCCGACGGACAGCATGTGGCCGGACTGCTCGACGCCCAGGATATTGCCCGCGCCGCGCAGTTCCAGGTCTCTCATGGCGACCCGGAAGCCCGCGCCGAACTCCGTGAATTCGCGGATGGCGCGCAGGCGCTTTTCCGCCACCTCGGACAGGACCTTGTCCTTTTTATACACCAGATAGGCGTACGCCATGCGGTTGGAACGTCCCACCCTGCCCCGCAGCTGGTACAGCTGCGACAGGCCGAAACGGTCCGCATCCATGATGATCATGGTGTTGACGTTGGGGATATCCAGCCCGGACTCGATGATGGTCGTGGCGACGAGCACGTTGTACTCGCCCTCCAGGAACTTCATCATCACGTCCTCGAGCTCGCGTTCGCCCATCTGGCCGTGGCCAACGACCACGTTCGCCTCGGGCACCAGTTCGCGGATCTTCCGCGCGACGGTCTGGATGCTGCTGACCCGGTTGTATACCACGTAGACCTGGCCGCCCCGTCCCAGTTCCCTGCGGATGGCATCCGCGACCATCAGGTCGTCCTGCTCCATCACGTAGGTCTGCACGGGGTAGCGGTCCTCCGGCGGTTCCTCCAGCACGGACATATCGCGCACGCCGATGAGGGACATGTGCAGCGTCCGGGGGATGGGCGTCGCGGACAGGGTCAGCACGTCCACGTTCGTCTTCAGCTTCTTGATCGCTTCCTTGTGCTCCACGCCGAAGCGCTGTTCCTCGTCCACGACGAGAAGCCCCAGATCCTTGAACTTCACGTCGCCGGACAGAAGCCTGTGCGTGCCGACCACCAGGTCGACGTCGCCGGTCTGCAGGCCTTTCAGCACTTTCTCCTGCTGCTTTTCCGTGCGGAAGCGCGACAGCATCTCCACGTTGAACGGATAGTCCTTAAACCGCTCAAGGAACGTGTGATAGTGCTGGTTGGCGAGGATCGTCGTCGGTACGAGCACAGCGGCCTGTTTGCCTTCTTCCAGGCATTTGAAGATGGCCCGGGCGGCCACTTCCGTCTTGCCGTAACCCACGTCGCCGCACAGAAGGCGGTCCATGGCGCTGGACGCCTGCATATCCTTTTTGATCTCCTCTGCCGCCCGCAGCTGGTCTGCCGTCTCCTCGAAGGGGAACGCGTCCTCGAATTCCTTCTGCCACGCGGAATCCGGTCCGAAAGCGTATCCCGGGGTCATCTGCCGCTGGGCGGACAGGCGCAGGAAATCCTCCGCCATATCGCGGATCGCAGCCTTCGCCCTGGCTTTCGTCTTCTGCCAGTCGCCGCCGGACAGGCGGTTGATCTTCGGCGCGACGGATTCGCTGCCCACGTACTTCTGAATGGACTCCATCTGGTCCACCGGTACGTACAGCACGTCTTCGCCGGCGTAGCGGATCTTCAGATAGTCCCGCTGGCTGCCGTCCACCGTCAGTTTCTCGATCCCTACGAACCGGCCCACGCCGTGCGCTTCGTGCACGACGTAGTCGCCTTTTTTGATGTCCGTGAAGGCCTTTATTTCCCTTCCCTTGGACTTTTTGCGGCGGCTTTGGGATTTTGTATGGACGAAGATGTCAGCCTCGCTTAAATAGAGGATTTTTTCGTCGAAATACTCCGTGCCCTGAGACAGGCGGCCATAGCGGAGTTCGACCTTATTGTCCAGCCCCGCGCGGCCGAGGAAGTCCTTCAGGTTGTTGATGCGGTCTTCCGAGGAACAGGCGATGACGATGCGGTAGCCGTTCTTCGCGTAGCGCTTCAGTTCCTGTTCCAGCAGGTCCATGTGCCCGTTGAACACCGGCGCCTGCTTCGTCGAGAACGAAACGACCTCGTCCAGGCGGTCCGTATAGGGGATCTGCTGCGTAAAGGGCGTGCAGTAATACACGTCGCAGCGCGCCGCCTGCGCCTGCGTTTTCTTCAGGTCCGCGCGGTCCGGCAGGGAGCGGAAATCCTCGGGCACGCCGAAACAGCGCTCCAGGATGACCCTGCGGTTCTCCTCTTCTTCTTTGTCGTAGAAGTTCAGGATCTCCTCCATGCGGGAGGGGTCGTCGACAAAGAGGAAGGAGGGATCCTTCATGTAATCCCACGCCAGGGCAGGCTGTTCGTAGAAGTAGGACAGGAAACCCTCCAGGTACTGGTAGTTCATGCCCTCTTCGATGCATTCGATCAGATAGTCCCGCCTCTCCCGCAGCTTATCCAGCTGTTCCTGGGAAAGCGGTCTGCGCATGGAGCGCGCGTAGGCGCTGCTGATGTTCTTCAGGCCGCGGGCGAACGCTTCTTCGCTGCGCACCATCACCTGCGCCGGCCAGATCCGGACCCTGTCCAGAACCTCTTTCGAACGCTGGGTGGCGGCGTCGAAACGGCGGATGGAATCGATGTCGGTATCGAAGAATTCGATGCGCACCGGGTCCTCCCCGCCGGGAACGAATACGTCCACGATGTCGCCGCGCACGGCAAACTGACCGCCCGCTTCCGCGGCGGTCTCCCGTTCATACCCCATGCGGGCAAGACGCGCGATCAGGTCGTCCCGGTCGAAGGACGCGCCGTTCTCCAGCGTGACGCTGTCCCGGAAGAACACGTCCGGGGGCGGCAGCTTCTTGAGGGCGCCCAGAACAGGCGCGACGACGATGACGTCTTCGTCCCCGCCCAGCGCCGCGAGACCCGCGATCTCCTCCTGCAGCTGGGCTGTGGACTTCGCTTCGTAACGGAACGAGGCGCTTTCCACGTCCGGAAGCACCAGAACGCGCGCGTCGGTAAAAAAGGACAGGTCTGATGCGATCCTCTTCGCGCGGCTGGCGGAGGTCGTCAGGATCAGACCCTGTCCGTTTCTCTCTTGTATGAATTTGGCAGCCAACGGGGCGATCCGGATCTCGGAAAGCCCCGTCAGGTTAATCAGTTTGCCCATTCTCCCCGCTTTCGGGCGGTTCAGGCTGCGCCTCTTCCGCCTTCTGCTTCTTCTGTTTTTTCGGTTTATGGTTGTACTGCTGCATGGCGGCTCTCGGGCCGTCCTTCACCCAGCAGATGATCGCGTCGGCGGCCTTTTCGATGGCCTCTGCCAGCGGCTTCTGCTCTTCTTCGGTGGGTTTGCCCGTCACGAAGGAGACCAGTGGGATGACGTCGCTCTTGCCCGTTCCGATGCGGATGCGGGGGAAGTCGTCGAACTGCAGCTGATAGATGACGCTGCGCATGCCGTTGTGCGTGCCGGCGCTTCCCTTTTCCCGCAGGCGAAGATCGCCCACGGGCAGGTCGATGTCGTCGTAGACCACGATGAGCCGGCTGGGTTCGATGCCGTAATACGCGACGATCTCCCGCACGGCTTCCCCGGAATTGTTCATGTAGGTCTGAGGCTTGACCAGGATCACTTTCTCCGTCCCGATGCGGCCTTCGCCCAGCAGCGAGCGGAACTTCAGCTTGCGGATGTCGATACCCAGCTTGTATGCCAGGACGTCCATCGTCAGGAAGCCCATGTTGTGCCGCGTCTGCTCGTATTCTTTTCCCGGATTGCCCAGACCGCAGATGATATACATGTCTTACGCGGAAAGGTTGGAAAGCGGATTGTTCGTGAAGATGCGCACGATGGTCTCCGCGAACAGCGGCGCCACGGACAGCTGCTTGATCTTGTCGATCTTCTTCTCCTCGGGAAGAGGAATGGTGTTCAGGAAGACCATCTCCTCGATGGCGGAGTCCTGGATGCGCTGGATGGCGGGACCGGACAGGACGGCGTGGGTCGCGCAGGCCTGCACGCTCAGGGCGCCCATCTTCTTGATGGCGTTTGCCGCGTTGCAGATCGTACCGGCGGTATCCACCATGTCGTCCACCAGGATGGCATGCTTGCCGGCGACGTCGCCGATGATGTTCATGATCTCGGATTCGTTCGCTTTGGGGCGTCTTTTATCGATAATAGCAATCGGAGCGTCGAAAGGTTTTGCGAAGCTTCTGGCGCGGGTCACGGAGCCGTGGTCCGGAGAGACGACGACCACGTTCTCCCAGTTTCCTTCGAATTTTTCCTGGAAATAGCGGGTCAGGATGGGCTTGCCGATCAGGTGATCCACAGGGATGTTGAAGTAGCCCTGGATCTGCGCTGCGTGCAGGTCCATCGTAACGACGCGGTCTGCGCCTGCCGCGGTGATGATATCCGCTACCAGTTTGGCGGTGATGGGATCTCTGGGCTTGGCCTTGCGGTCCTGGCGGGCATATCCGTAATACGGGATGACCGCGTTGATGCGTCCGGCGGACGCTCTCTTCATGGCGTCGATCATGATGCACAGTTCCATCAGGTTGTTGTTGACCGGGTTGCAGGTCGGCTGGACGATATACACGTCCAGTCCGCGGACGGTCTCCTGGAGGTTGACGTACACTTCGCCGTCGGCGAACGTGGTGACTTCTGCCTTACCGGGCGTTCTGCCCATGATGCCCGCGATCTCTTCCGCCAGCGCCGGGTTGCCGTTGCCCGCGAAGATCTTGTAATCAGCGAATACTCCGTTATTCATCTTTTGGTCCTTTCTCGTGGCGATTGCCTTGGTTCATAGTCATACACGATAAGTATATCATTGTGCGCGCAAAGAAGAAAGAGAACAAAAAGAAAAACGGCAGGTTTGCCGTTTGTTCTTTTTCGTATTCGATTTTAGAATTCCGGCTGTTCTTCCGGTTCTTTCGTCGGGACCGCGCCTGCGACCTCCTCGTACTTTTCGAAGATCGCGTCGGAGATGCGTTTTCTTGTCTCCGCCTTCAGAGGATGCGCGACGTCTTTATAGACCTCGCCGACTTTCTTGTTCGGCATCGCCACGAAGTACCCCTTATCGCCTTCGACGATCTTGATGTCGTGGACGACGAACTCGTCATCGAACGTAACAGAAGCAACGGCTTTCATCTTGCCGCCGTTGTCCATCGTGCGGATGCGTACATCTGTGATCTGCATACACACACCAACCTTTCATTGAAATTTGAACACACACGCCCGTTTTGCTCTTAAGGTCCGGGCACAACCTTATTATACGACTACTTTCCCGCTTTTTCAAGAATCAGCTCGCCGACCTTGTAGATGTCGCCGGCGCCCATGGTGATGACGATATCCCCGGGGCTCGTGTTGTTGCAGACGAATTCCGCCATGGAAGCGAAGTCGGGCAGGAAGTAGACGTCCTTGTCCGGATGTTTGATCTTGATCTCGTCCATGAGTTTTTTCGAAGACATCTTGTAGATATTCTTCTCTCTGGCCGCGTAGATCTCCGCCAGGATGATGACGTCCGCGTCCGCGAACGCGTCCGCGAACTGGTCGAACAGCGCCATGGTGCGGGTATAGGTATGGGGCTGGAACAGGCACCAGGTCTTCTTGTGCGACAGGTTCTTCGCTGCGGACAGGGTCGCGCGGATCTCCGCGGGATGATGGGCGTAGTCGTCGATCACGGTGACCCCGCTCTCCGTCTTGCCGATCACGTCGAAGCGGCGCTTCGTTCCCGTAAAGGATTCCAGCGTCTTCTCGATGACGTCCAGATCCACGCCGAGCGCCAGGCAGGTCGCGGCGGCGGCAAGGCTGTTGGAGACGTTGTGCTCGCCGGGCACCGCCAGTTCGATGCGGCGCAGGAACTCGCCCTTATGGTACAGGTCGTAGCTGGGCATGCCTTCGTCGTTGAACTTGATGCCCTTCGCGTAATAGTCGCTCGCCTCGTTGAAGCCGAACGTGATGACCCGGCAGGGAAGGTCTTCCGTGACGGACTTGACGAAGGGATTGGAATCGAACGCGACGATCAGGCCGTTTGCGGGCACCTTTTCCGCGAACTTTTCGAAGGATTCCGCGATGTGGTTGATATCCTTGAAATAGTCCAGATGGTCCGAATCGATGTTCAGGATGATCTCTGCCCAGGGCCGCAGGGACAGAAAACTGTCCATGTATTCGCAGGCTTCCGTCACGAAGTATTCGCTGCTGCCGACCTTGACGTTGCCGTGGAACTGGTTCAGGATGCCGCCCACCAGGATGGTGGGAGAATAGTTCGCGGCTTCCAGGATGAGGCTGACCATGGACGTGGTCGTCGTCTTTCCGTGCGTGCCGGAGACCGCCACGGAGATCTGGTAATCCGCCATGATTGCGCCAAGCGCTTCGGCGCGGGTGATGATGGGGATGCCCCGTCTTCTGGCTTCCGCCAGTTCCGGATTCTCCATGGAAACAGCCGCGGAATACACCAGCAGGTCCGTATCGCCCAGATTGTCGGCATGGTGGCCGATAAAGACCTGCGCGCCCTGCTTTTCGAGCATTTCCGTCACAGCGCTTTCCTTCATGTCGGAACCGGATACCCGGTAGCCCCTGCTCAGCAGGATCTCCGCGATCCCGGACAGGCCGATGCCGCCGATGCCGACGCAGTGCACGTGTTTATAATTCTTCAGATCCATTTGTCTTTGCTCCGATCTTTTCGATTCCTTCGATTTATTGTCTTCCGCGAATGGTCTCGCGGACGAAGTCCTTCATCTCTTCCCTGGGGATCGCGCCCGCGTGGAGAACTTTTCTGCTCTTCAGATCCTTCAGTCCGTAGGGCACGGGAACGCCGCTGGCCTGGCTCAGCGCTTCGATGGCGGCGAATTCGTCTTCCGCCTCCGGCAGGCCGATGGCGCCGCTGACCGCCGCCGCGAACTTGTAGGGGCTGGCTGTGGAAGCGATCACCGCGGGCGTTTCATCGCCGGTCTTCTGCGCATATTCGCGCCAGACCTTGTACGCGACCGCCGTATGCGTATCCATCAGATAGTGATCCGACGCGTATATGCTGCCGATCGCCGCCAGGATCTCCTCCTCCGTGGCATACCCTGCCGCAAAGCCCGACAGACCCGCCTTGACGGCGTCCGTCGCTTCGTAGCACTTGTTCTCCGCCAGGCTGTCCATCATCGCGCGGACAGCCGCGTCGTCGCAGCCGCCCAGATGGTAGAGCAGGCGCTCCAGATTGCTGGAGATGATGATGTCCATGGACGGAGAGTTCGTGACGTAGAACTCTCTGCGCGCGTCGTAGACGCCGGTGTTGAAGAAATCCGTAAGCACGTTGTTCTTGTTGGACGCGCAGATCAGCCTGTTCACGGGAACGCCCATCTGCATGGCGTAGTACGCGCTCAGGATATTGCCGAAGTTGCCGGACGGCACGCAGATATTGATGGGCTCGCCGGCCTTCACCCGGCCGTTCTTCACCATCTGCGCATACGCCCAGACGTAGTAGGCGACCTGGGGCAGCAGGCGCCCCACGTTCATGGAATTCGCCGCGGAGAACCGGTAGCCCAGCGCGCCGACCTCCTCGCCGAAAGGTCTGTCGTTCAGGATGGCCTTCTGGGTCGTCTGCGCGTCGTCGAAGTTGCCGAAGATGCTGGTGACGTAGGTGTTGGACCCGGTCGCCGTACGCATCTGCTGTTCCTGCACCGGGCTGACCGCATGATCCGGGAAGAACACGATGATGCAGGTGCCCGGCACGTCTTCGAAGCCCTTCAGAGCCGCCATGCCCGTGTCGCCGGACGTGGAGACCAGGATGCAGACCGTCTTGTCTTCCTGCTTCTTGGCCATGGCCGTGGTCATGAAATACGGCATCAGCGCCAGCGCCATATCCTTAAAAGCCGCCGTGGGGCCGTGATACAGCTCCAGGAAATCCGCGCCGCCCGCATGAACGAGGGGAACGACGTCTTCCGCCTCGAACTTGTCCGTATAGGCGCCGTCGATGCAGGCTTTCAATTCCGCTTCCGTGAATTCGCCCGCGTACGGCCGCAGCACTTCCGCTGCCAGCGTTTTATAATCCATGGCGGCGTAATCTGCCCAGTCCTTTTCCAGTTTCGGGAATTCCACCGGGACGTACAGTCCCTTATCCGGGGCGATGCCCTGGATGACGGCGCCGGAAAGATCCATTTCCGGGGCCTGCCCTCTCGTGCTCCTGAAGATCATATATGCCTCCTCTTCCTGTTTTACTGCAGCGCGGCTTCCGCCCTGTCCAGTCTCGCGAACACCTGCTCTTTGCCCATGATCTGCTGGATCGTCCAGAGGTCGGGGCTGTTGCTGCGGCCGGTGAGCGCGATGCGGATGCAGTTGGACACGTGTCCGACGTGGCCCTTGTACTGATCCGGATTCTTCTTGTAATCCTTGGGTTTGACCGCATAGCCCAGATCCGCCGTGATGGCGCGGATCTTCTCGAACCATGCGCCGTTATCGTCCGCTTCGCTGTAGCCTTCCTTATATCTTCTGAAGATCTCCCGGATGTCGTCTGCGCTGCATTCCGCAGGCATCTGCGTCTCGGGAACGAACGTCTCGTCGAAGAAATAGCTGATAAAGCTGAAGATCTGCTGCGCGAAGACCAGGTCCTTTCTGGGCTTTTCTCCGCCCCGGTCGATGTCGAAGATGCGCTTCGTCTTCTCCGGGTCACGGGCCAGCAGCTGCGCCTTTTCCGGCGCGAATTCCTTCGCCCATGCCAGTTCGAAATCGTAGATCTCCTGCGCGGACTTCTTTGCCAGAACGTCCTTGGAGATATCGTTCAGCTTGCTCAAGTCGAACAGCGTGCCGGAGCTGCTCATCTTGGAGGCCTCGAACGGGAAATCTTCCAGCGCTGCGTCCGGGTTGGCCATGCGCCATTCCTCGTAGTCGGAATTCAGGATGGTCATCAGGTATTCGCGCACCGCTTCGGGGAAATAGCCCAGTTCCTTATAGTAACCGAGGCCCAGCTCGGGATCCTTGCGCTTGGACAGTTTGCGCTTCGTGCCGGTGGTCTCGTCCACCTTCATCAGCACGGTGTTGTGGCAGTAGACAGGCAGCTCCCAGCCCAGCTTTTGGAACAACTCCACGTGGATGGGCAGGGACCCGATCCACTCCTCGCCTCTCACGACGTGGGTCGTGCGCATCAGGTGGTCGTCGACCACGTGGGCGAAATGATAGGTGGGCAGCCCGGTCTTCTTCAGGATGACCACGTCCTGCTCGTTCTCGGGCATGGAGATGTCGCCGCGGATGGCGTCGAACACGTGGAAGTACTTCGAAGGATCGCCGGTGGAGCGCAGGCGCATGACGGGAACCTCGCCCGCCGCCAGCCTCGCCTCGACCTCTTCTAAAGACAGATCTCTGTGCTTCGCGTATTCGCCGTAGATGCCCGGGTTCAGTTTGTTCGCCTCCTGCATGGCGCGGATGTCCGCGATCTCCTCTTCGCTCATGAAGCAGGGATATGCCTTGCCTTCGGAGACGAGCTTCTTGACGAACGTCTTGTAAATGCTGCTGCGTTCGCTCTGCCAGTAGGGGCCGTAAGCGCCGGTCTCGCCGTCCGCCGTCGCACCTTCGTCGAAGCGGATGCCGAAATAGTCCAGCGCGTCGATCAGCATGGGAACGGCGCCTTCCACTTCGCGCTTATCGTCCGTATCCTCGATGCGCAGGAACGCCACGCCGCCGCTGCGGTGCGCCAGTCTTTCGTCGGTGAGCGCGCCGTACAGATTGCCCAGATGGATGAACCCGGTCGGGCTGGGACCCATACGGGTCACCATCGCGCCTTCGGGAAGATCCCGCCCGGGATATCTCGCTTCCATCTCTTCTGCAGTCGTATGAATATCGGGGAACAGCAGTTCCGCCAGTTTCTGATAGTCCATGGGTTTTCGCCTTTCTGATACACAAAGTTAACCAATTTATTTTATCAAAAAAGAAGACATTTGTAACTATGTCTTCTCAAATAGTGCTCGGAATCATGGTATGATAAAGACAGGAAAGGAAGGAGCGCCATGACGTACCAGGACATCAAGAACAACGAACTCGTCAACACCTACATCCATTACGCGGATCAGACGCTGGAAGCGCTGGGTTATACGGAACACAGTTTCGCTCACGTGACCCTGGTCGCCGAACGGGCAGGCTACATCCTGGAGACGCTTGGCTATCCCGAACGGACTGTGGAACTGGCGAAGATCGCCAGCTATATGCACGACATCGGCAACATGGTGAACCGCATCGACCACAGCCAGTCGGGCGCCATCATGGCGTTCCGTGTACTCGATCACCTGAAATTCGCGCCCGACGAGATCGGGATGATCATACCGGCCATCGGCAACCACGACGAAGGTACCGGCGTCCCGGTCAGTCCCCTGGCCGCAGCGCTGATCCTCGCGGACAAGAGCGACGTCCGCCGCAGCCGCGTGCGCAATCAGGATGCGGCATCTTTCGACATCCATGACCGCGTCAATTACTCCGTGACGCAGTCAGAGCTGTCGATCAACGAGACCCATACGCACATCCGGCTGAAGCTGACTGTCGATACGCTCTGCAGCCCCATCCTCGACTATTTCGAGATTTTCATGGAACGCATGACCCTCTGCCGCAAAGCGGCGGATTTTCTCGGTTTGGAATTCAAACTGACGATCAACGATCAGGAACTGCTGTAAAAGCAACAAATGAAAAAGGATGGGCAGAGTGAACCTGTAAGATGAAAGTAGACATGCAAAAAGAACATGTCTTCTTTTTTCGTGGTATCGTTTCATACAGGAGGTGACAGTATAACGACACAAAACCTCTTAATGACTTTTATCCCACCTCTCCTTTATTGCTTTCATATCATTGTGTAATTCCAACGTTATTGTGGCACAGATTTACAAGAAAACGAGATTCTTACTTAAATCGACCTTTTGAGCATTGCGAAGTGCCGACCGCATCATTTTATCGTTTATGCTATTATATCTTCACCTCGACGAGGTTTTTCCCCATCTGCGAGGTCATAATGACCCATCACTATTCGTCTATAGTAGCGCCAAAAGGAGAACACATTCCTTTAATTATCTTTGTATTCAAGTCATATATTGAGTCATATTATCTCAAAAACAAATCAAAAAAGCATGACTCAATCTGAAACAGCTTAAAGCAAATCAGAAAATCACAAATGCCACCAACCATTGAAAAAACAATAAAAAAAGCCCACAGCCGTTGAAACTGTGGGCTTTTCTTGTTGGTAGTGCCTAGGGGAGTTACGCGTCTTTTGCCTGCGGCAAAACCCGCCGTCCTGCGCGCGGCCCGGCCGTGCTCGGACCGGAAGGGTCCGCCGGACCCTTCCGCCCTTTCGGGTTCGACTCCCCCAGCCACCTCATCGGACAAGACAAAACCCCGGCCGATGACCGGGGTTTTGTCTTGTTGGTAGTGCCTAGGGGAGTCGAACCCCTGATTCCAGCGTGAGAGGCTAGCGTCTTGACCACTTGACCAAGGCACCGTATTCAGAACATTATGAATTATACCTAATAGAGGCGCTCTTGTCCAATACTTTTTGAAAAATATTTTAAAGAGCGCCTGATTCTCCTGCGTCTGTTACAAATACCGCCCCGTAACGCTCTCCGGGCAAGCCTCGATCTGCTGCGGCGTGCCGCAGGCGACGATGCGGCCGCCCGCTTCGCCTCCGCCGGGTCCCATATCGACGATGTAGTCGGCGCTGCGGATGACGTCCAGATCGTGTTCGATCACGACGACGGTAGCGCCGTTTTCGATCAATCCGCGGAACACCTGCAGCAGAGTCTGCACGTCCAGCGGATGCAGGCCGATCGTGGGTTCGTCGAACACGAACAGCGCGTCTTCCTGGCGCCGGCCCATCTCGGAAGCCAGCTTCAGGCGCTGCGCCTCGCCGCCGGACAGGCTGGGCGTATCCTCTCCGAGAGTCAGATATCCCAATCCCAGATCTGCCAGCGTCTGCAGCTTCGGTCTTACCGCGTTCAGATCGCCGCAGGCTGCCAGCGCATGATTCACGTCCATAGCCATGAGTTCGGGCAGGGAATACGTTCCCCCGTTCTTCCCTTTTCTGCGGATGCCGCCGCACGGTTTGCCGTAGCGGCTGCCCCGGCAGTCCGGACAGGGGATGTCCACGTCCGGAAGGAACTGCACGTCAAGGCTGATGCTGCCGGTCCCGTCGCAGGTCGGACACCGAAGATCCCCCGTATTATACGAAAAGTCGCCCGCTTTCCATCCGCCGGCCTTCGCGTCCGGCGTTTTCGCATAGGCCTTTCTCAACTCGTCGTGCACGCCCGCATACGTTGCCACCGTGGACCGGATATTGATCCCGATGGGAGATGCGTCGATCAGTTTCGCGTGGGCGATGCCCTCTGCTTCGACCGATCTCACGTGACCCGGCAGGCGCTTCCCTTCCAGCTTCGCCTGCAGCGCCGGGATAAGACTCTCCAGCACCAGCGTCGTCTTGCCGGAGCCGGACACGCCTGTGACCACGGTCAGTTTTCCCTTCGGGATGCGCACGTCCAAAGGCTTGACCGTGTGGATCGCGTCTGTGACCAGCCGGATCTCTCCCCGCTCGAACAGGCGGCAGGGATCCGCAGCCGGCAGGTTCTTTGCCGCCTTTTCCGCCAGGAACGGGCCGATCTTCGACGCGCTGTCCGCGGCGATTCTCTCCACAGTGCCTTCGGCGATCACCAGGCCTCCATCCGCACCGCTGCCCGGCCCCAGTTCCACGATCCAGTCGGATTCCTTCAGAATCTGCACGTCGTGATCCACGAGAACGACGGAATTGCCGTCCGCCACGAGGTCGTGCATCACGGCGTTCAGCCCTTCGATGTTCGAAGGATGCAGGCCGATGGAGGGCTCGTCCAGCACGTACAGCACGCCCGTCGTGCGGTTGCGCACCGCGCGGGCCAGCTGCATGCGCTGACGTTCCCCCGTGGAGAGCGTGGAGGACGCCCGGTCCAGCGTAAGATAGGAAAGCCCCAGGTCCATCAACCGCTTCGCGCTGTCCAGAAACGATTCGCAGATCGATGCGGCCATGGGGCGCATCTCCGCCGGCAAAGACGCAGGCACGCCTTTCACCCATTCGACGGACTCTTCCAGGGTCATCCTGCAGGCATCCGCCAAAGAGATGCCCCGAAGCCGCGGAGCCCTCGCCGCGTCAGAAAGCCTCGTGCCGCCGCACTCCGGGCACACGTCTTCCCGCAGGAACTTCTCGACCCGCTTCATCCCCTTTTCGTCCTTCACCTTTGCCAGCGCGTTTTCCACGGTATAGGTGGCGTTGAAATACGTAAAATCCATCTCTCCCGTCGCGCCGCTGGTATGGTTCTGGTAGATCATATGATGCTTGACGGGCGGTCCGTGAAACACGATCTCCCGTTCTTTTTCCGTCAGATCCCAGAAGGGCACGTCCGTGCGCACGCCGAGTTCTCTGGCGATATCCTTCATCAGGGACCACATCAGCGTCTGCCAGGGGAGGACGGCTCCTTCGTCGATCGAAAGACTCTCATCGGGCACCAGCGTGGATTCGTCCACGATGCGCACGATGCCCGTACCTCCGCAGGCACGGCAGGCGCCCTGGCTGTTGAAGGCCAGTTCCTCCGCGCCGGGGCCGTAAAAATGGACCCCGCAGACGGGACAGATCTGTTCCCGCTCCGCCGCCACGTCCATGGAAGGCGGCAGATAGTGCCCGTTGGGGCAGCGATGGCTGGCCAGGCGTGAGAACATCAGCCGCAGGCTGTTGAGCAGCTCTGTCCCCGTGCCGAACGTGCTGCGGATGCCGGGCAGCGCCGGCCTCTGATGCAGGGCGAGGGACGCGGGCACGTACAGGACCTCATCCACGGCCGCGCGGGCTGCCTGGGTCATGCGGCGGCGGGTATAGGTCGACAGCGATTCCAGATAGCGCCTCGATCCTTCCGCGTACAGCACGCCCAGGGCGAGCGAAGACTTGCCGGAACCGGATACGCCGGCGATGCCGACGATCTTCCCCAGCGGGATGTCCACGTCGATATTCTTCAAATTATGCACTTTGGCGCCCCGGACCAGGATGCTCTTCGGGGAGCTGTCCTGCGGAGCGCCTTTGCGCGCGTTTCTGTCGATGTTCATTCTTTGTCCGCGTGTTCCTTCTTCCAATCCTTGATCTGCTGCAGCCTTTCCTTAAAACGAACTTCGTTGCCCTGCTCTGTCGGGCGGTAATATTCCCGGCCGACCAGCGAATCGGGCAGGCACTGCAGCGTCGTCAGACGGTCTTCGTAATCGTGGGCGTACATGTAGCCCTTGTTGTAGCCCAGTTCTTTCATCAACTTCGTCGGCGCGTTGCGGATCTGCAGGGGCACAGGATCGTCGATCTGGGACAGGGCGTCCCGCTTCGCCTCCATATAGGCGACTTCCATCGCGTTGGACTTCGGCACGATGGACAGATAGATGACCGCCTGGGTCAGATGCACGCTGCATTCGGGCATGCCGATGAAGTGGCAGGCCTGATACGCCGCGACCGCCAGTTCCAGCGCCCGGGGATCCGCCAGGCCCACGTCCTCGCTGGCGAAGCGCACGACGCGCCGCGCGATGTACAGCGGGTCTTCGCCGGATTCCAGCATGCGCGCCAGCCAGTAGACGGCTGCGTCCGGATCGGAATTGCGCATGGATTTATGCAGGGCGGAGATCAGGTTGTAATGCTCTTCGCCGGATTTGTCGTACAGCAGGGATTTGCGGGACGTGCACTGCTCCAGCACTTCCTTCGTGACCCGCACAGCCTCCGGGTGTTCGTCCGTGCCGGCAGGCTCGCCGTTCAGCACGGCCATCTCCAGCGTGGACAGCGCCGTACGGGCGTCCCCGTTGGAAAAGCGGGCGATCAGCGGCAGCACGCCTTCTTCCACCTCGACTTTCTGATTGCCGAAGCCTTTAGGGCTGTCCAGCGCGCGCTGCAGCAGGGTCAGCATATCCTCTTCGGTGAGAGCCTTCAGCACGAACACCTTGCAGCGGGACAAAAGCGCCCCGTTCACCTCGAAAGACGGGTTCTCGGTCGTTGCGCCGATCAGGATGATGGCGCCCTTTTCCACGAACGGCAGAAAAGCGTCCTGCTGCGCCTTATTGAAGCGGTGGATCTCGTCGACGAACAGGATGGTCTTTTCCCCGAAGCGGCGGCTCTCGTCCGCTTCCTTCATCACTTCCTTGATCTCCTTGATGCCGCTCGTAACGGCGGAGAAGTTGATGAAGCGCGCTTTCGTATGGTTCGCGATGACCCCTGCCAGCGTCGTCTTGCCTACGCCCGGCGGACCCCAGAAGATCATGGAAGACACCGCGTCCTGTTCGATGATGCGGCGCAGCACTCTGCCCTCCCCGAGCAGATGCTGCTGCCCCACGATCTCGTCGATCGTCTGGGGGCGCAGCCTGGCGGGCAGCGGCTGAGGCATATCGTTTTCAAATAAAGTCATCTGGTCTTTATTCATGGAAGCACCTTGAAAACAAGAACAATTGTTCTATATATCATACCACAGAACCCTCTGAAATTCAATGCCCGCGTGCGCCTTGACAAAGCGCGCCGCAGGGGTCAAACTGAAAACAGAAAGACAAGGAAAGGAGACAGAGATCCATGAACGAAGTCTATGAATTCTTAAAGAAATGCGGCACCTACTTCCTGGCCACGGCGGACGGCGATCAGCCCAGAGTGCGCCCGTTCGGCACCATCGATATCTACGACGGCTGCCTGACGATCCAGACCGGCAAGAGCAAGGACGTCGCCAAGCAGATGATGGCGGATCCGAAGATCGAGATCTGCGCGTTCGACGGAGGCACCTGGCTGCGCCTCGCCGGCAAAGCCGTGATGGACGACAGCGTCGAAGCCGTCAGCCACATGCTGGACAGCTATCCCGATCTGAAGGCCATGTACGCGCCCGGAGACGGCAACGCGACCGTGTTCAGGATCACGGAAGCGACGGCGACTTTCGCGTCCTTCACCGCGCCGCCGAAGACCATCGAACTGTAAAAAAGGCAATAGAAAAGACGGCCGTTACCGGGCCGTCTTTTTGCTTGCGGAATTGTTTACATGTATCCTGCCGTGAAGTAGACGAAATAAGTGCCGCCTTCCTCAGAGTCGTCCGCGAAATCGTCGATCGCGGAGATGGAGAAGTCCTTGTAGCCTTCGGGAACCTCGTAGACGAGTTCGCCGCCGCTGATCTTTTCGCCGACGGACATCTCATATTCGTAGGGCAGCTGTTCGTCGCACAGCGTGCCGCGGTCTTCCATCGTCTCGGGGTCCGACGTGATCGGCCATGCGAACGCGTCGTCCGCTTCGTCGCCCCACTGCGCCTGGAAGTCCAGATCGCTCATGGGGATGGAGCTGTTCATGGTGTTTTCGATATCGAGCTTCACCACAAGCAGCGCGTTGCCGTCCTGCGGCGTAAAACCGTGATAGTCGTCGCACAGATAGGCGTCGGTGACCTTGAAATCATAGAAATAGGTCCGGATGATCTCGCCGATCCGTCCGTCGAATACGCCGCCGTCCTCGGCTTCCTTTATGACCGGAGCGGGTTCGGGATCCGCCGCGGGTTCGGGGCTTGACGCAGGTTCGTTCGAACCGGACGTGCAGGCAGCCAGGGAAAAGACGAGCAGCAGAGCCAGCAGGAGCGCAAATGTCTTTTTCATCGTGATTCTCCTTTACAGTTCTTTCTTCCACAGACCGTGGAGATTGCAGTAGGCGTAGACCGCGACAGGCGCTTCTCCGCAGAGAGCGAAGCAGACTTCCGGCGCGTCGCCGGGCTTTAAGGCCTTGCGGGCGCCGCCTTTGTCGGTTTCAAGATAGACCCACTCGATGAAGTGTTCTTCCGCCATTGGATGCGCCACGGAGCCGACCTGCACCTTGACGATGCCGTCTTCCACCTTTACGTCGGGGATATGCTTCTCGAAGCTGGCTTCGACCGTGTTGGCTTCCAGATGATCCATGGGCTTGCCGCAGCAGACCACGGGCACGCCGCTGTCATGGATCTTGCCGATGATATTGCCGCATACGCTGCACTTATAGAATTTGCTCATGCGTTCCTCCTAATAATTCTCACAATTGACTTCGAAATACGCCTGCGGATGCGCGCAGACGGGGCAGACTTCCGGAGCCTTCTCGCCCACCATGATGTGGCCGCAGTTTCTGCACTCCCAGACCTTTACGCTGCTCTTTTCGAAGACCTGCTTCGTCTCCACGTTCTTCAGCAGCGCTCTGTAGCGCTCTTCGTGATGCTTTTCGATGGCCGCGACGCCGCGGAACTTCGCCGCCAGTTCGGTAAAGCCTTCTTCCTCCGCCACCTTCGCGAAGCCTTCGTACATGTCGGTCCACTCATAGTTTTCACCGTCGGCCGCGTCCGCCAGATTCTCCGCTGTGGTGCCGATGCCGTTCAGTTCCTTGAACCAGAGCTTCGCGTGTTCCTTTTCGTTCTCAGCTGTCTTCAGGAACAGCGCCGAGATCTGTTCGAAGCCCTCTTTCTTCGCTTTCGAAGCATAATACGTATACTTATTTCTCGCCTGGGATTCTCCGGCGAATGCCGCCAGCAGATTCTGCTCGGTCTTGGTGCCGGAATAGGGGTTCTTCTTGTCGCTCATGTTGTGCCTCCTTATTCTGCTTTCATTATACCCGTTTAGGCTTCGTTTACAAGTTTTCCTGTCATATGCTCGGGTTTGACCGCGAACAGCAGCGTGCCGCCCGCCGCCTTCATCTCCTTCGCGATGTAGGCCTCGTCGTCCGTAAACTTGTGG
>JAEEGI010010704.1_pt1 | contig 19895 bp, 16 predicted proteins | sample 8958751 | NCBI WGS metagenome assembly JAEEGI01 (sample SAMN16246545, study PRJNA631951) | gut metagenome | biome: gut microbiome; feature: rumen; material: KS-attached | host: Bos | place: Iran: Karaj | collected 2018-10 | reverse complement strand
CTTTTATAGAATATTATCTCTCGGCAAACACCAGAATATCCCTGATGGCCTCGTCGCGGCAGGTGTCGTTAAGAACCTCGTGGCGGCAGTTCGGGTAGAGCTTCATCTGTGCGTTTTTTCCGTACCTTAGCAGCTTCTTGCAGACCTCCTGAACGCCCTTGCCGTAGTTGCCGACGGGATCCTCGCTGCCCGAGAGCAGGAAGATCGGCACATTAAGCTCCTCGCGGCAGAACCACGCCTTGCGGTTGCAGATCTGCAGCATCTGCAGCAGGTCGTTCATAGAGTCTACGCAGAAATGGAAGGCGCAGTAGCGGTCGGCGTGATACAGGTCGCGCGTTTCCTTGATACTGCTCAGCCACGCGTGAGCGTCCTCCTCGTCAAAGTGGTTGTTGTAGGTGCCGAACATCATTTTTTCGATAGTCTTTGAGATGTACCGCTTGCCCTTGGTCGCAATAAGTCGGTCAAGCAGCGAGGTACCGAAGTACGACGCGTGGTTCGGACCGGCGGTACCCATGATGATCAGCTTGTCCCAGAGCTTGTTTGTGAAGGTGCAGCGCGCGATGAACGAGCCCATGCTGTGACCCATGAGAATGCAGGGCAGGTCGTCGCCGTAGTTGTTTTTCATCTCGGCGGTGAAGCGGCGCACGTCCGCGAGCAGGTAGCGGTAGCCGCCCATGTAGCCGAGCTCGCTGCTGTCGGCGGCGGTTTTGCCATGGCCGAGGTTATCGTAGCCGTAGCAGATCCAGCCGTTCTCAGCCATGACGCGCATAAAGCCGTCGTATCTGCCTATGTGTTCAATCATGCCGTGAACGACGTGGAAAAGTCCCTTGACCTCGCCCTCGGGCAGATATATTCTCGCGTACAGCTCGTGCTTTTCGTCAGAGGACGGAAAGCGTTTTTCAATTACATCAATCATTTGTTACCCCCGTACACGCTCTGACGGCGCTGTGCCAGCCGCCGAGCAGTTTTTCTCGTTCGTTTTTGTCCATTGCGGGCTTGAAAACGCTCTCAGCCGAGGCGTTTTTCATGATTTCCTCACGGCTCTCCCAGAACCCGACGGCAAGTCCCGCGAGGAACGCGGCTCCTGCCGCTGTGGCTTCCTTCTGGCTCGGGCGGATAACCTGAGTGTCGGAGATATCCGACTGGAACTGCATCAGGAAGCTGTTCGCCGAAGCTCCGCCGTCCGCGCGCAGACAGGTGATTTTCCTGCCTGTGTCGCTGCCCATAGCGGCGATAACGTCGTCGGTCTGGTATGCGATCGACTCAAGCGCCGCGCGGATAATGTGCTCGCGGGTGCTGCCCATCGTCAGCCCCGTGATGATACCTCTCGCTCTCATGTTCCAGTGCGGAGCGCCGAGACCCGAGAACGCGGGCACGACGTACACTCCGTTGCTGCTCCTGACTTTTTGGGCAAAGTAATCCGTGTCCTTCGAGTCCGAGATTATCCTCAGACCGTCGCGCAGCCACTGAACGACGGCGCCGCCGGTGAAAACGCTGCCCTCGAGCGCGTATTCGACCGCTCTGTCCTTCTCGGTGGCGGCAATCGTGGTGAGCAGTCCGTGGCGGCTCTGCACAGGCTCGTGACCCGTGTTTGCGAGGAGGAAGCAGCCCGTGCCGTAGGTGACCTTAATGTCGCCCGCGTCAAAGCAGCCCTGACCGAAGAGCGCCGCCTGCTGGTCGCCCGCGATGCCGCAGATAGGCACCTTCGCGCCCATGATCTCGGTTTCGCCGTAGATCTCGCTGCTGCTTTTGACCTCGGGCAGCATACTCATGGGTATGCCGAGCAGTCTGCAGAGTTTAGTATCCCACGAAAGCGTGTGAATATTATACAGCATTGTGCGCGAGGCGTTGGTGCGGTCGGTAACGTGAACCCTTCCGCCCGTCAGCTTCCACACGAGCCATGTGTCGACTGTGCCGAAAAGCAGCTCGCCGTTCTCAGCCTTTTCGCGCGCGCCCGGTACGTTGTCGAGTATCCATTTAATCTTTGTGCCGCTGAAATACGCGTCCGCTTTCAGACCCGTCGTCTGCTGGATATAATCGCTGTATCCGTCCTCAACGAGCCTGTCGCAGATATCTGCGGTGCGGCGGCACTGCCAGACGATCGCATTGCAGACGGGCTTGCCCGTGCTCTTTTCCCAGACAACGGCGGTTTCGCGCTGGTTAGTGATGCCGACCCCCGCGATCTCATCGGGTGAAACGCCGCTTTTGGCGACGCATTCGGTCATCGAGGCGTACTGGTTGGCGTATATATCCATCGGGTTCTGCTCGACCCAGCCCGCGTGAGGGAAGATCTGCGGCAGCTCGTGCTGCGACACGCTGACGACGTTCTGGTTCCTGTCAAACAGTATGCTTCTCGCGCTGGTAGTACCCTCGTCGAGAGCCAAAATGTACTTTTTCATAAGCGCACCTGCCCGTAGTTATTTCTCTTTTCATTCTATCATAACGCGGATTGTTTTTCAACGGTTTTTCATGTTGATAAATGCTGATTTTTGTGATATAATCATAATGCAAAGGGGGAATGAAAATGAAAAAAATATTGGCGTTATTACTGACAGCGATCCTGACGCTCGGCGCGTTTTCGGCGGTACCTGTTTCGGCTGCCGACAGCGGCAAGCCCACGGGCTTTACGACGGACGCGGCTCTGTATGTCCACGCGGTTCTCGGTTCTGACGACGGCGAGGCGTGGCAGCGATGGCAGTGCGTCCACGACGAGGATTTTAACGAGATAAGCTCCGACGAGAAGTATTTCTTCCTGCCCTCGTCGGCGAACGGTGACACGATAGACGTTTTCAACGGTTTTGACGGCAGCGTAACGGTCAACGGAGTTGGCATCGCTTCTCAGACCACAGCCGAGGTACCCTACAGTACGGACGAAAGCTATTCCGTCAGCGCGGACGGAAAGGATTATACCCTGCGCGTGATGAAGTCGGGCGCTGAGGCGGCGATTTATATAAACAACAGCGACGCCGACGGCGAAGGCACCGACCTGATGAGCTATCTTAACTCAGACAAGAGCCTTTCCGCGAAGGCGACGGGCGCGATCGTCACTCCCGACGGCAAGGTCGACAACACCCCGATCAAGAAGATAAAGGGCAGAGGCAATACCTCGTGGGACAAGCCGAAGAAGGGTTACAACATCACCTACGACAAGAAGGTCAGCATCGCGGGCATGGAGAAGAACAAGAAATACTCCATTCTTGCGAACTATCAGGACGATTCACTCGCTCGCAACCGCATTCTATATGATCTTTCCGACGCGGTCGGACTGCCTTACGCGTCCGATTCACGGTTTGTGGATTTCTATGTCAACGGCTTCTACCGGGGCAGCTACCAGATGTGCGAGAAGGTCGAGCCGGGCAGCCTTGTACCCGAGGTCGACGACGAGGGCTACCTCAACGAGGACGGCACCTTGAAGGACAACTTCGCGTTTATCGCGGAGGTCGACGCGAGCGCGGGCGACGGCGACTACTATATCAGCACAAAGGGACTCAAGGTAACGATCAAATCTCCCGAAATTGAGGAGGGTCAGCCGTATTACGAGGAGGTAAAGGCGTATGTCAAGAGCAAGTTCGACAAGTTCTACAACGCGACCTCTTCAAAGCTGATGAAGCTCTCTGATTACGCTGATGTTGATTCCGTGACGAAGCTGTATCTCATCAACGAGCTCGGCAAGAACTGGGACAGCGGCGTTTCGAGCACCTTCTTTACCTACAAGTCAGACGAAAACGGCAAGTATAAGTTTTACGGCTCGCCCGTGTGGGATTACGACAACTCCCTCGGCAACGCGACAGGCGTTACTCGCGACCTTAAGAATTTCGGCGTTACCGATTACGAGGAGCCGACGGGTTGGTGGTGCCGCTATAAGGGCACTCCGAAGGGCACAAAGACTCCATCCAACATCATGGCGAGGATCTCGCTGAACACCGAGGTTCAGGAGGCGGCGCCGAGGATCTGGTTCGAGAGCTTCATGCCGGCGCTATATCACTTCTACGGCTTGTTTCCGAGCGCGAAGATCGACGGCGAGCTGTACACGCGCAACGGCTACTTCAACCTGCTCAGCAGCAGCGCCGAGATGAACTACAGGAGCGGCTGGCTGCTCAGAACAAGCGGCTGGGTCGCCGACCACACGACGCTCGATTATCTCGGCTTCACCATTGACGATAAGGGCGTTGAGCTGATGAAGATGCCCAAGACCTACAACCAGAACAGCTATTACGATATGTATAATTACGCTTCCGACTGGTGCTACAGCCGCGCGGCGTGGCTGTCGTCGCAGTTCTACGGCGATTACGACTTTGAGTTCGTAAAGATGGGCGACGCGGACGGCAGCGGCGAGGTTGACGTCAACGACGCGACAACGATTCAGAAAATCGCCGCCGAGATGGAAACTCCCGACACCCGCACGCTTTTTGCGTCCGACGTGAACGGCGACGGCGTTGTGAGTGTGACCGACGCCACAGCCATTCAGAAGTACTCCGCAGACATCTTTGAGGGAGCGGGCGTTACAGGCAAAACCTTCTGGGTTTGGTAGTAGTATTGAAAAATGAACGAAAAAAGACCGGCGCGTTTTACCGCGTCGGTCTTGGCATTTAAATGGATTTTATTCGATAGGCTCGAAGTCGGCAACGCCGTGCTTGCAGAGCGGGCAGATGTAATCCTCGGGAAGCTCCTCACCCTCGTAGATGTATCCGCAAACCTTGCATACCCAGCCCTTTTTGCCCTCGGTCTGGGGCTTGGGCTTGACGTTGTTCTGGTAGTAGGTGTAGGTCATGGTCTCCTTGTCGGAGGTGACTCTCGCCTCGGTGACGATGCAGATGAACATACCGTGGGTGTCGAGGTCGATGTAGTCCTCAACCTTGAGCGACATGAAGGAGTTGATATATTTGGGCAGGAATACGAGGCCGTTGTCGGAACGGAGAGGCTCGCAGTCCTTGAACTTGTCGACGTTTCTGCCGCTCTGGAAGCCGAAGGTCTCGAATACCTTGAACGGAGCCTCAACGGACAGGCAGTTGACGTTCATAATGCCCGTGTTCTTGATAACGTGGTGGGAGTAATTCTGCTTGTTGATGCAGACCGCGATGCGGTTCGGCGAGTTGGTGACCTGGGTGACGGTGTTGACGATAAGACCGTTGTCCTTCTTGCCGTCGTTGGAGGTAACTACATACAGGCCGTAGCCGATGTTGAAGAGCGCGGTGAGGTCGTTCTTGTCGGCGGTCTCGTCGTGCTGGGCGAGATAGTCCTTGCAGAGCTCGTTCGCGAGGTTCTCGAGCTGTTCCTTGCTCTGGTCGTTGAGCGCGGACATAATGCGGACGGTGGTGTCGGTGAACTCGAGGTTCTTGCAGCCCTCGAGCATCTTCTTCATCGTCTTTGCCGCGAGAGGAGCCCACGAGCCGTTCTCGATAAGACCGATAGTCTTGTTCTGGAAGTTGCGCTCGGTGAGGTGGTTGATGAATTCGCGCATGAAGGGGAAGATCTCGGCGTTGTAGGTGGTGGTCGCGAGAACGATCCTGCCGTAGCGGAACGCGTCCTCAACGCACTCAGCCATATCCTCGCGCGCGAGGTCGTTTACAACTACCTTCGGGCAGCCCTTGACTCTGAGCTTTTCGGCGAGCAGCTCTACTGCCTTCTTTGTGTTGCCGTAAACGGAGGTGTAGGCGATCATAATGCCCTCGCTCTCAACAGAGTAGCTTGACCATGTGTTGTAGAGGTCGAGGTAGTAGCCGAGGTTCTCGGTGAGAATGGGACCGTGAAGCGGACAGATGATATGAATGTCGAGCTTAGAGGCCTTCCTGAGCAGGTTCTGAACCTGAGCGCCGTACTTGCCGACGATGCCGATGTAATAGCGTCTTGCCTCGCAAGCCCAGTCCTCATCAACGTCGAGCGCGCCGAACTTGCCGAAGCCGTCCGCCGAGAAGAGAACCTTATCCTTGCTGTCGTAGGTCACGATGACCTCGGGCCAGTGAACCATCGGAGCGGTGACGAAGGTCAGGGTATGCTCGCCGAGCTCGAGGGTATCGCCCTCGCCGACGACGATTCTTCTCTCCTCAAACTGGGTGCCGAAGAAGTTCTGCATCATGTTGAACGCCTTTGCCGATGATACGATAGTCGCGTCGGGGTAGTTCTTCATGAAGTTGAAGATATTCGCGGAGTGGTCGGGCTCCATGTGCTGAACAACGAGGTAGTCGGGCTTTCGGTCGCCGAGAGCGTCCTCGAGGTTGTTGAGCCACTCGTGGGTAAAGTTGCGGTCAACGGTGTCCATGACGGCGATTTTGCTGTCAAGGATCACGTAGGAGTTGTACGCCATGCCGTTGGGAACGTCGTACTGACCCTCAAACAAATCGATTTTGTGGTCGTTAACGCCCACATAGCGGATGTCTTTGGTGATTTCCATAAGATTTTCCTCACTTTCGTTTTTATTGATGATTATATATTTCTTAAATTGTAACATAAATTCCGGCGGTTTACAAGGTGCTTTTGTATTTTTTATTAGCAAATCTGCGCCCTTTTGAAAATCTCTGCGCGATTTCCGCCCGTTTGTGCGCTGCTTCGTCAAATTCAGTCCATATGATTTGTGCATAATGACAGCTTTTCGGCATACGCGAAATTATCCGGTTTTAACGATAAAGCTGTTGATTTTCACAGGGTTTAGTTGTACAATAGTATCAGTAAAAATGAGAAGGAGAAATTGACAGATGGGACTTTTTGACAGCGTGAACAAATCCGCGCCGAAGCCGTCGGGATATTCTTCGGACAGCAACCGTACAGAGGAGATCGTTTTTGAAAAGCTTCCCGAGAGCTTTGAGGATTTTTTGTCATTACCGCAGGCGCGCCTTGCGACTCCGTTTGACACTGCGGCGCTTACTGTGCTCGCGTTCTGCTACTACCCCGATAACCCCGATTTGTCACTTTCGATGATAGAATATCTTCGCGGGCCGAGACCGCTCAGCGGCTACGACAAGAGCTTCATAATGGATCGCTTCCGCGACGGCGACTATGTGCCGCGCTCGTACTTTGAGGGCGCGACTCCGCAGAACGATTATCTGCCGCAGGAGCCGTACCGCGTGCGCGTCAGCGAGAACCCTTACTCCTATCAGAATGAGAACTACGCTACGCTCCATATACGTTCGGGCGGCGCGGACAGTCCGCGTCAGGTGCAGCTCAGGCTTGCAAAGGACGGCAGGTGGTATCTCTGGGAGCAGTTCATTTTAGTCGGAATAAGACCGCCCGAGAGCTCTGACCCGTGGGCGTAAATATAAGATATGTATACGCGGAGAGGTTTGGCGGTTTCGTCAGGCCTCTTGTTATAATCCGCGAAAAAATTTGCATAATACTATTGACAAATGGAATTAGATTTGATACAATCTAATTGAACACAATCAAAGGAGATGAGCAAATGGGATTTTATGATTATAAGCTGAAGAAACGCCGCGGCGGCGAGCTTGACCTCGCACAGTGGCGCGGCAGGGTGGTGCTCGTTGTAAACACCGCCACGGGCTGCGGTTTCACACCGCAGTACGAGGGACTTGAGGCGCTGTATGAGAAGTACCACGACAAGGGCTTTGAGGTGCTCGACATACCCTGCAACCAGTTCGCGAATCAGGCTTCGGGCACCGACGAGGAGATACACGAGTTCTGCACAGCGCGGTTCAAGACTCAGTTTGACCAGATGGCAAAGAGCGAAGTAAACGGCGAAAACGAGCTCGGGCTTTACACGTTCCTCAAGGCTCAGGCTCCCTCGGAGGAGGTCAAGGGCGTGAAAAACAAGCTCACGATGAAGGCGATAGCCAAGATGAGCACGAGCGCCAAGGCTGACTCCGACATCAAGTGGAACTTTACGAAGTTTCTTGTAGACCGTGAGGGCAATGTGGTAAAGCGCTACAGCCCGACCTGTCCGCCGAAGGACATCGACGCGGATATAGCAAAGCTGATTTGAAAGGAAGGATAAATATGGCAGTATTGGAAGTTACAGGCGCGAGCTTTGAGAAGGAAGTATTACAGTCCGACAGACCCGTGTTGGCGGATTTCTACGCTGACTGGTGCGGTCCCTGCAAAATGCTCAGACCGATTCTTGAGGAGATCTCAGACGACAGACAGGACGTAAAGGTCGTATCGATCAATATTGACGAGGAGGACGAGCTCGCCGAGCAGTTCGACGTGAGCGCGATTCCCTGCGTAGTGCTGATAAAGGACGGCATGGAGGTCGACAGAAGCGTCGGCTTAAAGCCCCGCGAGGCGCTTGAGGAGCTTTTGTAATGTATGATATAATCATAATCGGCGCGGGGCCCGCCGGCATGACAGCCGCGATTTACGCGCGCCGCGCCGCCAAGACCGTGCTCGTGCTCGAGGCTCTGAGCTACGGCGGTCAGATTATCAACACCCCCGACATCGAGAATTACCCAGCGGCGGCTCACGTTTCGGGCTTCGACTTTGCAACGGGCGTTTACAATCAGGCGAAAGAGCTCGGTGCGGAGTTCAAGTTTGAGAAGGCTCTCGAAATCGTTGACAGGGGAGAGGACAAGCTAGTCCGAACCAAGAAGAACGAATACACCGCGAAGGCTGTGATCATCGCGACGGGCAGCGAGAACCGTAAGCTCGGCGTTGAGAACGAGGACAGGCTCGTCGGCAGGGGTATCTCGTACTGCGCGACCTGCGACGGCGCGTTTTACCGCAAAAAGACAGTCGCGGTAGTGGGCGGCGGCAACACCGCCCTTGAGGACGCGCTATATCTATCTGACGTCGCGGAAAAGGTATATCTGATTCACCGCCGCGATTCCTTCAGGGGCGAGGAAGCCTCGGTTTCGCTGCTCAGAGAGCGCGATAACGTCGAGTTCGTGCTCAACAGCACCGTAAAGGAGCTGCATTTTGAAAAGAAGCTCAGCGCTGTGACGGTTGAGGATAAGTCGGGAGCCGAGAGAAAAATCGAGGTCGACGGACTCTTCGTCGCGGTCGGCAGGACTCCCGAGAACCGGGACTTCGCGTCCGTCATCGAGCTTGACGGCTCAGGCTACGCGGTCGCAGGCGAGGATTGCCGCACAAAGACGGACGGTATCTTCGTCGCGGGCGACAACAGGACTAAGGAAGTGCGCCAGCTTGTCACCGCAGCCGCCGACGGAGCGGTCGCGGCAACAGCGGCGGTAAGCTATCTCAATACAAAATAACAAAACAGGAAAGGCTGAATTTTCAGACCTTTCCTGTTTTTGTATGTATTGGTTTTAGATTGCTGATTATGACTCCGCTTCCTCTTCTGCGGATTCCTCGAGCTTTTTGACCACAACGCGCATGATGCGCTGGTTCTCGACCTCCATGACGGTGAAGCGGAAGCCGTCAGCCTCAATGCTCTCGCGCTTTTTGGGGATAGTGCCCGCGTGCTCGAGAATGAAGCCGCCGACGGTGATGGAGTCGCTTTCAAGCGCGCCCTCGTCGATGTTGAAGAGCGCGAGCATATCGTCAAGCTCGATGTCGCCGTTGACAAGGAACTCGTCCTTGCCGATTTTGTAGTAGGTGTGCTCGATTTCCTCGTCCTCGTCCCAGATATCGCCGACAATTTCCTCGAGCAAATCCTCCATCGTCACGATACCGAGCGTGCCGCCGTATTCGTCGGTGACGATAGCGATGTGGTTTCTGGTGCGCTTGAAGTTGCTCAGGATCTTTGAGAGCTGCTGTGATTTGAATACGAAGAACGGCGGCTGAATGATCTCCTTGAGCTCGGGAGCCTTGCCGTCCGCGAGGCATTCGAGATAGTCGCGTGTGTGCAGAATGCCGACGATATTGTCGATCGTTTCCTCATAGACGGGAATACGCGAGTAGCGGTTCTCGATGATGATGTCCTTGATTTTCTGCTGTGAGTCCTCGATGTTGATAAAAACCACGTCGACTCTCGGCGTGAGTATCTCCTCGGCGGTCGTCTCGTCAAAGTCGAGAGCCGAACGAACCATTTCGCTCTCGCTCTCCTCGAGAACGCCTTCCTCCTCAATGCTCTCGACGATGTATTTCAGCTCGTTTTCGGTGACGGAGGGAGCGTCCTCGCTCTTGCCCGCGATTTTGAGCGCGAGCGAGCGCAGCTTCATGAAGATGAAAACGAGAGGTGTGAGCACGATGGTGATGAATTTGAGCAGACCCGCGGTTTTTGCGGAGAAGTCGTCGCAGTGCTCCTTAGCAAGACACTTCGGGATAACCTCGCCGAAGGTCAGGATCAGCAGGGTGGTCGCGCCTGTGGCGATAGCGGAGCCTACGTCGCCGAAAAGTCTCAGGCAGAGCACCGTCGCAATGGACGAGCAGCCGAGGTTGACGATGTTGTTGCAGATAAGTATAGCGGTCAGGGCGTTGTCGAAGTGCTCGATAACGTACAGCACCTTTTCCGCGTTTTTGTCGCCGTTCTCAACCGAATGCTGGACGCGTATGCGGTTGACAAAGGAAAACGCGGTTTCGGTCGCCGAAAAGAATGCCGACAGCAGCACGAGCAGACCGATGACGACGCCCATTATTATGTTGGAATCCAAAGAAACTCACTCCATAATTGTATAATTACAATAATAGTACAATAATTCCGTAAAATAATTATTATTTATTAGAAATATAACGTGAAAATCTTGAAAAAGAATGCGTTTGATGATATAATACAAAATGGTTTCATATCGTTTTCGCGAAACTCATATGCATTACTGTCCGCCTTTCGGGAAAAATAACCGCGGAGGTGCGAAACAGAAAATGATTTTGCAAAGCGATGATGAATTTGTACGCTGCCCGGGGGAACAGGAACCCGGGACGGAGAATGAGGAGAGTCAGCCGTGCCAGCTTCCCGACACAGGCTCAATGCTCTTTGCCCACAAGGACAAGATAATACACTGCCTGACGATAATCGGTCAGGTTGAGGGACACTACCTGCTCTCCGACCGCAGCAAAACCACAAAGTACGAGCATATTCTTCCGCTTCTCGTGTCGATCGCCCAGGACGAGCGGATCGACGGACTGCTGATTCTGCTCAACACCGTCGGCGGCGACGTCGAGGCGGGGCTTGCGATAGCCGAGGTGATATCGGGGCTGAGAAAACCGACCGTGTCGATCGTACTCGGCGGCGGTCACTCTATCGGAATACCGCTCGCTGTAGCGGCGAAGCGCAGCTTTATCGCGAAGAGCGCTTCCATGACCGTCCACCCCGTGCGAACAACGGGGCTGACGCTCGGAGTGCCGCAGACCTTTGAGTATTTCCGCAGAATGCAGGACAGGATAACGAACTTTGTGGTCGAAAACTCAGGCATCACACCCGAGCGCTACAGCGAGCTTGTGCTCAACACGGGCGAGCTTGTCACCGACGTCGGAACTATCCTCGACGGAGAGGACGCGGTGCGCGAGGGTCTGATAGACAGCGTCGGCACTGTTTCCGACGCGATAGACGCGCTGTATGAACTCATAATCAACCAATAAAAACGCGAACGCCGTTTCCTTTAGCGGCAGCGGCGTTTGCCCAAAAACCAAGGAGGCTACATATGACAATTCTAGACGCGGTAATCCAGGGCGTAGTTCAGGGTCTGACCGAATTTCTGCCCGTGTCAAGCAGCGGCCACCTCGCCATCACCCAGCATATTCTGGGCGTCAGCGGCGAGAGCAACCTGTTCTTCGACGTAATGCTTCACATCGGCACCTTAGTCGCGGTAATCGTCTTTTACCACAAGCTGATCGGCAGCCTGATCGTGGAGTTTTTCCGCATGCTCAAGGACATTTTCACAGGCAAGTTCAGCTGGAAGAACATGAACTACGAGCGCAACCTCATTATGATGCTCATCATCGGACTTCTTCCGCTTGTTCTGGTGTTTATCCCGATTCCGGGCACAGGCATGAAGGTCAAGGATCTCGCGGACGTATTTTCCGCGTCGCCGGTGCTTCTGGTCACGGCAATCTCGCTGTGCGTAACGAGCGCCCTGCTTCTTGTCGGCATCATCTGCAACAAGCGCAACTCACGGGTTTCCTTCAAGCACATGAAGGGCAGCTCCGAGGGTGCTAAGGGCAGAGAGAGCTACACCGTAGTCGACGCGCTCTGCGTCGGTCTTATGCAGTGTGTGGCGGCTATCTTCCCGGGTATCTCGCGTTCGGGCTCAACCCTCGCGGTCGGTGAAATGCGCGGCATCAACAAGCAGAAGGCTCTCGACTACACCTTCGTTCTCGGCACTCCCGCAATCATCGCGGCAGCCGCTATGGAGGGTCTCGACGTAGTAAAGAACCCCGCTTCCGCCAATGTCGAGCTCGTGCCCACCCTTATCGGCATGGCGGTCTCGGCGGTAGTCGGCTACCTTGCTATCTGGATCTTCAAGTGGTTCCTCAAGTCCGATAAGATGATCATTTTCGTAGTCTACACCGCGGTAGTCGGCATCGGACTTATCGTCGTTTCAATCATCGAGATCATGAACGGCACCAACCTCTTCACAGGCGCGCCCATCGGAAACAATCTTTTCCCGATGCCCGTCGCAGGATAACTAAATAGGAGTGACAGCTTTGGCAGCAAAAAAGCAGTCAAAAAAATCTACAGCTAAATCAAAAACAGCCGCGCGCACCCGCGCAAAGCGCAAATCGCCGCAGCCGCAGAAGCCGCGGCTCAGCCCGAGAATAAAGTCGATACTATACGTCGCTCTGGCGATAATCTTCGGCGTGATGGTATTCATTCCCGGCAGCAACGTCTGGACGGCTATCCGCTCGTTCTTCTTCGGCATCTTCGGTCTGGGAATGCTGCTGATTCCCGCGTTTTTCATCTACATGACCGTGATGAATGAGAAAGAGAGGTACGTCGCGCACTTTGAGGCGAAGGTCGCGCTGTGCGTGCTGACGATACTCTTCGCGGGCGCGTTCGTCTATATGCTCGGCGGCGCGAAGCACCAGAATATGAACTACTTCGCGGCGCTCGGCAACCTCTACCTCGACGCGTTTAACGATACGGGCTACATTCCGCTCGTCTGCGGTCTTATCGGCGGCATTCTGGGCTATCCGCTCGCGTTCTTCTGCGGCAGCACGGTCGCGCTTATTCTCACCATAGTCGCGCTCGCCGTTCTGATATTTATCCTCACCAACCTCAGCGTAAAGGACGTTGCGCGAGCCGCGAGCCGTACAATGGACCGCGCGAAGCGTGCAGGCGAGGAACAGCGCCGCCGCTACCGTGAGCGCATGGAGCAGCGACGTCAGCGTGACGAGGAGGAACGCCGTCAGCGCGAGCAGGAGGAGTACATAAACGACAGGTACGCGACGGATTTTCCGCAGTACACGCCGTCGAATACGGGCGCGATCGATATTCCGCTCGATTCCCCCAAGAAGAAGCGCCGCAAGCGCAGGGATGTGCCCGAGGAGAAGGTCGAGCAGAGCAACACCGAGGTCGATTATTCCGACTCCAACGAGGGCAACGCCTCCGAGCTTGACCTTTCGACCGACCTGATAAATATCATCAGCCGCGCGGAGCGTTCCTACGACAACAATACAGATTCGACCGTCGAGCATATCGCCGACGATATCTCTCAGGAGAAGCGCTCGCAGCACATCTCGCAGGGAGCGGTTCAGGCTGACCCCGAGACCGTGCCCGTCGAGGTGCCGAAGCGCGAGCCGCCCAAGAAGCCTGCAGAGCCTGCCGCTGAGCCGTCGGAGTTCGACAACGCCGGCTACAAGGCGGAGCAGCCGGTTGAAGAGAAGAAGGTCTATCATTATCCTCCGATACAGCTTCTGCGGCTAAACGAAAACAACAACGACCTCAGTGCGCGCGAGGAACTTGAGCAGAATTCGCGCAAGCTGGTGGACACGCTCCAGAGCTTCGGCGTAAACGCGAAGATCGTCAATATCTGCCGCGGCCCGTCCGTAACACGCTACGAGCTGCAGCCCGCGCCGGGAGTAAAAATCAGCAAGATCACGAACCTCTCGGACGATATCGCGCTCAACCTCGCCGCCAACGGCGTGCGAATAGAAGCGCCTATCCCGGGCAAGGCGGCTGTCGGCATCGAGGTGCCCAACAAGGTCGTCAGCATGGTTTCGATGCGCGAGCTGATCGATTCCGACGTGTTCCGCGATTCAAAGAGCAAGCTGACCGCGGTGCTCGGACGCGACATCTCGGGCGATATTGTCGTCACGGATATCGCGAAAATGCCTCACCTGCTCATCGCGGGTACAACAGGCTCAGGTAAATCCGTCTGCGTAAACTCAATTCTTATCTCGATTCTTTACAAGGCGACTCCCGACGAGGTCAAGCTGCTGCTCATCGATCCGAAGATGGTTGAGTTCTCAAAGTACAAGGGCATTCCGCACCTGCTCGTGCCGATCGTATCCGACGCGAAGAAGGCAGCCGCGGCTCTGGGCTGGGCTGTCAACGAAATGCTCAACCGCTACAAGATATTCTCGGAGTACGACTGCAAGGATATCGACTCTTATAATTCTTTGATAGAAAAAAATATCCGCTATATGCGCGAGAATCCTCCCGTTGAGAACGAGGAGGGCGAGCTTGTCCAGCCCGTAATGGAGGTTGGCGGACTGCCCGTCGCCAAGGAGAAGATGAGCCGCGTCGTTATCGCTATCGACGAGCTCGCGGATTTGATGATGGCGGCGCCGAGCGAGGTAGAGGACAGCATCTGCCGTCTGGCTCAGATGGCGCGTGCCGCGGGCATGCACCTTATTCTCGCGACCCAGCGACCGACCGTTAACGTAATCACAGGTCTTATCAAGGCGAACGTCCCGAGCCGAATCGCGCTCAAGGTAAGCTCCAACATGGACAGCCGCACGATTCTCGACACGGGCGGCGGCGAAAAGCTCATCGGACGCGGCGATATGCTGTTCTCGCCCGTAGGCGCGCCCAAGCCCGTCCGCGTTCAGGGCTGTTACGCCTCCGAGGAAGAGATCGAGGGCGTAACGAGCTACATCAAGAAGTCCTCAAAAGCGGAGTACAACGCCGAGATCGAGGAGAGTATCAAGCGCATCGCCACAGAGGAGATCGCCCAGGGCAAGAAGAGCGGCTCGGACGGCGGCGACGACGGTCTTGACGTCGACTCCAAGATGGAAGAGGCTATCCAGTTCGTTATCGAGTCGGGACAAGCGTCCACGTCCATGCTCCAGCGCCGCCTGAAGGTCGGCTACGCGAGAGCGGGACGAATGATAGACGACATGGAACAGCTCGGCGTGGTAGGCCCTCACCAGGGTTCAAAGCCGCGCGACGTTCTGATGACCTACAGCGAGTGGCTTGAACGCCGCAACGCGCTGCAGAACAGGGAAGAATAAAACGGGTGCGGGCATAGCCCGCCCGCAGCTTTCAATTTTTCATTTTCAATTTTACATTAAAAACGGGGTGATCAACATGGCTTTCCTTCCTATGAACGCCGCCGAGGTGAAGGCGCGCGGCTGGGACGGAGTTGACTTTGTATATGTCAGCGGCGACAGCTATGTCGATCACCCTTCTTTCGGCGCGGCGATAATCACGCGCGTGCTCGAGGACTGCGGAATGCGCGTGGCGTTTCTCGCGCAGCCCGACTGGAGGAAGACGCGTGATTTTACACAGTTCGGCAGGCCGCGTCTGGGTTTCATGGTGTCGGCTGGAAACATCGACAGCATGGTTGCCCACTACACCGTCGCCAAGCGCAAGCGTCACGACGACGCCTACACCGCAGGCGGCAAAAACGGCAGACGTCCCGACAGAGCGGTCACGGTCTACTGCCGCAAAATCAGAGAATGCTACCCCGACAGCCCGATAATCATCGGCGGACTTGAGGCTTCTCTGCGGCGGTTCGCGCACTACGACTACTGGAGCGACAGCGTCATGCCGTCGATACTCTTTGACAGCGGCGCGGATTTGCTCGTCTACGGCATGGGCGAGCTGCAGACTGTTGAGATCGCAAAGCGACTAAGCGAAGGCTACCCGGCTGAAGCGCTGCAGGATATCCGCGGCACCTGCTTCAAGGTGAGGACGAAGGACTACGTGCCGAAGTCAGCGGTCGAGCTGCCCTCATATGAGCGCGTCCGCGAGAGTAAACGCGACTACGCGATCGCCGCACGGCGAGAGCTCGAGGAAGCCGATGCGGTCAGAGGAAAGACGCTTATCCAGCGGCACGGAAATTACCTCCTGCTGCAAAATCCGCCTATGCCGCCGCTTGATACCGGGCAGCTCGACTGGGTATATTCGCTGCCGTATATGCGGTGGTACCCTGAGTGCTACGAGAAACAGGGCGGAGTGCCGGGCGTCAGGGAGGTTGAGTTCTCGATAACTCACAACCGCGGCTGCTTCGGCGCGTGCAACTTCTGTTCGCTCGCGTTTCACCAAGGGCGAGCCGTCACCGTCCGCAGCGAGGAGAGTGTGATAAAGGAAGCCGAGAGCTTTCTTGAGAATCCGCGCTTCAAGGGCTACATAAGCGACGTAGGCGGCCCGACGGCAAACTTCCGCCTGCCGTCCTGCGAAAAGCAGCTCAGGCTCGGACTCTGCAAGAACCGCAAGTGCTTGGCTCCGACGCCGTGCCCGAATATGCAGGTGTCGCACAGTGAATACCTCGGTTTGCTGCGAAAGCTGCGCTCGCTCGACGGCATAAAGAAGGTATTTATCCGCAGCGGAATCCGCTTTGACTACCTAATGGAGGACGAGAGCGACGAGTTTTTCTCAGAGCTGATAAAGCACCACATCAGCGGCCAGCTCCGCGTCGCGCCCGAGCACTGTTCGGCGGCGGTTCTCGACAAGATGGGCAAGCCGCATATCGAGGTATACAAACGCTTCTGCGACAGGTTCTACTCTCTTACGGGCAGGGCAAAGAAGGATCAGTACGTCGTGCCGTATCTCATGAGCAGCCACCCCGGTTCGCGCCTTAAGGACGCGGTAGAGCTTGCCTTGTTCTGCAAGGCTGAGAATATCCACCCGAAGCAGGTGCAGGACTTCTATCCCACACCGGGCACGATCTCGACGGCGATGTTCTACACGGAGCTTGACCCGTACACCCTCGAGCCTGTCTACGTGCCGAAAGCCGAGAGCGAGAAGGCTATGCAGCGCGCGCTGCTGCAGTATTTCATACCCGAGAACAAGCCGCTCGTCGTCAAGGCGCTGATAAAGGCGGGACGGCGCGATCTGATCGGCAGCGGCAAGAAATGCCTCGTCACGGCACCCGCGGGAATGGCGGATAAACAGAAGCCCAAAAAGAATAAGTATTCGCGGTACTCGCGCAAGAAAAAATAGCCTTTTGCGCAAATAACGCCGAAAATTATGCATTATTAACTAAAAAAGCCTTGACCGAAATGTGTTTAGAGGCTATAATATAAAAGTATTAACGTAAGAAAGGAATAGATTGATGGGAGTATATGAGGAACTCATTGCAAGAGGTCTGATTGCTCAGGTAACAGACGAAGAAGAAATAAGAGAACTGGTCAACACAGGCAAGGCGGTATTTTATATCGGCTTTGACCCCACGGCCGACAGCCTTCACGTAGGCCACTTCATGGCGCTCTGCCTGATGAAGCGTCTGCAGATGGCAGGCAACAAGCCTATCGCGCTTCTCGGCGGCGGCACAGGCATGATCGGCGACCCGTCGGGACGTACCGATATGCGCCAGATGCTCACAAAGGAACAGATCCAGCACAACGTAGAGTGCTTCAAGAAGCAGATGAGCCGTTTTATCGACTTCTCCGACGGCAAGGCTCTGATGGTTGACAACGCCGAGTGGCTGCTCGACCTCAACTACGTAGAGCTTCTCCGCGAGGTAGGCGCGTGCTTCTCCGTAAACAGAATGCTCGCGGCAGAGTGCTACAAGCAGAGAATGGAGAGAGGCCTTAGCTTCCTCGAATTCAACTATATGATCATGCAGTCCTACGACTTCTACGCTCTCTATCAGCGCTACGGCTGCAACATGCAGTTCGGCGGCGACGACCAGTGGAGCAATATGCTCGGCGGTACGGAGCTTATCCGCCGCAAGCTTGGCAAGGACGCTTACGCCATGACTATCAACCTGCTTCTCAATTCCGAGGGCAAGAAGATGGGCAAGACACAGTCGGGCGCAGTATGGCTCGACGCCGAAAAGACAAGCCCATATGATTTCTATCAGTACTGGCGCAACATCGACGACGCTGACGTTGTCAAGTGCCTCAAGATGCTGACCTTCCTGCCTCTCGACGAGATCGAGGAGCTCTCAAAGCTCGAGGGCAGCGAGATCAACAAGGCTAAGGAGATCCTCGCTCACGAGCTGACAGAGATGATCCACGGCAAGGAAGAGGCTGACAAGGCTCAGGAGGCAGCGCGCGCACTGTTCGGCAGCAAGCAGAACACCGACAACATGCCTTCAACCGAGCTTGAGGACGCAGACTTCGGCGACGACGGAATCGGCGTGCTCGACCTGCTCTCAAAGTGCGGACTTATCCCATCAAAGAAAGAGGGCAGACGTCTTATCGAGCAGGGCGGCGTATCGCTCGACGACGAGAAGGTGACCGAGGCTACCGCAAGGGTTACGAAGGAAGCGTTTGAAAAGGGCTTCGTCGTAATCAAGAAGGGCAAGAAGGTATTCCACAAGGCGATACTGAAATAATATTGGATTCAGGCAGAGTTTTCTGCTAATTTATAAAAAAGAGGAAAGAAGGAAAGTATCAATGAAAAAATTCTTCGGTGAGTTCAAAGAATTCATCAGCCGCGGCAACGTGCTCGACCTCGCAGTCGGCGTTATGATCGGCGGCGCGTTCAACGCGATCGTAACAGCACTCTGCGAAAAGATCATCACTCCGCTGATCAATCTCATCATCGGCACGATCGCGGGCAAGAGCATCGAGGAGATGACCAGCATGCTCAAGGTCGGCCCCGCCGACAACCCGATCGATTTCGGCGCGTTCATCGCCGCGATCATCAACTTCATCATCATGGCGTTCATCATCTTCCTGATCGTTAAGGGCTTCAACAAGCTCGCTTCTCTCAAGAAGAAGGAAGAAATCGAAGAAGCGCCCACAACAAAGGTTTGCCCGTTCTGCTGCAGCGAGATCGACATCAAGGCTACAAGATGCCCGCACTGCACAAGCGAACTCGACAAGAAGTAATAATAATTTTTCGCATAAAAAAGCGTGCGCACCTTGTGCGTGCGCTTTTTTCAGCCATCGCTCGTGCGCACGCAGGGCGCAACTGAGCGGGCAATACAAATAAAACGAGGTAATGAAAGGCTTCTGCCGATCATTACCTCTTTTTTCTTTTATAGAATGAAATAAAACACCACGCCCGCGGTAATCCCTATCAGCGCGCCGACGACAACGTCGCGGATAAAGTGCGCGCCTGCCATAACGCGCGACGCTTCGATCATCGAGGCGAAGCACAGCGCGACAATGCCGAGCGGAAGGTTCACGCTGAGAAAGGTCATCGCGATGATGTACGCGCTCGCGGTGTGGCGGCTGGGCATGCTCTTGCGGACGGTTGTCTTGTGGAACACGGAGTCCATGCCGTACTTCTCGTAAGGGCGTTCCTCGTTGATCACGACTCGCATCACCGTTACCAGAATCAGCACACCGAGCGGCACCAGAATCAGCTTTTGCCACTCTATCCCGTAGCCGATCTCAAAGAACTTGTAGATCAGCAGGGCAGGGTAGGCGACGAACACGATGTACGGCAGCGCCTTGTATATTATCAGTAAAAATGTATTAGCGATTTTGTTCTCGGAAAAAAACCGCACAGTTGTTTCGTAGCGTTTTCTGTTCATAGTTCAACTTCCTCGGCATTATTCTATCACACTCAGCCGACGATTTCAACACCGTATTTTTCGAACCAGTAATCAAGCTCAATGATGTACGCGAGGATCTGCGGAGCCTTCATCAGCTGACCGTACCACGGCTCTGTGATACTGTCCGGATTTTCGATAATTCCCTCGATCGCCTGTTTATCCAGCAGGTCGGTGAGGGGATTTTTCTTTTTCAGAATATTCCTGACGCGCTCGGCA
>JAEEGI010010702.1_pt1 | contig 19900 bp, 17 predicted proteins | sample 8958751 | NCBI WGS metagenome assembly JAEEGI01 (sample SAMN16246545, study PRJNA631951) | gut metagenome | biome: gut microbiome; feature: rumen; material: KS-attached | host: Bos | place: Iran: Karaj | collected 2018-10 | reverse complement strand
GAGCCTCGCCTTGACCCTCGTCTTGCCATTGGAACCTGTGATGCCGATGATGGGGATATCGAACTCATCACGATGACGCTCTGCCAGGCGCTGGAGGGCAGCCAAGGGCGATGGGACAATCAGAAAATTGGCGTCGGTATCAAAGTCCCCTGGTTTAGGGGGCTTGGAAACCACGAAGTTGCGGACGCCACGGCGATAGAGGTCGGGGATATATTTATGACCGTCGTTGCGGGGGGATGACAGGGCGAAGAACAATGTCTCCTCAGGAAAACAAAGCGAACGGCTGTCAGTCAGCAGCCAGCCTATCTGGGCATCGGCAGTACCGATGCGTCGCGCTCCAATGAGCGTCGTGATCTTTTCTATCGAATATTGCATTTTACTATTTTACCTTTTTCTTTTTTACCTTTACATTGCAAAGGTAGGATATTTTTTCCGTAACGCTTCTACTTTTAACATAGTTTTATGCATAAAAGCCTTATATTCTTGCGATTCAGCATCAAAAGGCTTGTGATTAAGTGCGGCTTTCAGGGGTGCCCACTCCTGGAGGAAGGCTTTCGTCTCATCGCTGAAGTAGGTTTCAGAAAGCCTCTGCCAGATGTATTCCACTGCCTGATCCGAAGGATGGAGCATATCGGGTTTGTAGAAACGGTAGTCACGGAGCTCGTCGTTCACAATCTCGTAGGCGGGGAAATAAGCCACAGATTCACACAGATTCACACTGACTTTCTGAACAGCGAGGAGGAGAGTGGCTTTGGAGAGTTGGGAGGCATGATAGCCATATTTGCGATAACGGATAGGACTGACAGTGAGGACGATGCGGACATCGGGATTTTTCTCACGCAGAAGCGTAATAGCCTGCTGCAAGTAGTCGGCACAGGCTTCGACGGAGAGTTCCTCTTCCGTAAAGAGAGACTGCGGACGCTTCTCACAGTTGTCGACAATTTCACCTGTCTCTTTCAGACGATAAACGTGGTTCGTACCGAGGGTGAGGAAGACAGTCCTTGGCCCACCCCCCACCCTTTGGATGGTGTGGAGGATCGAGGCGGGGTTGTACATGGTGCCATAGGGATTGACTACGACAGGGAAGCCCTCTTCCTGGAAGCGATGGCCTATCTCCGTGGCGAAACAGGAACCTACGAAGAGAATCTCTTCACAAGGAGCAATCCGGAAGCCTGGATCCGGGATATCGACGATAGTTCGGAATTCCATTAGCTCCTACTGATTTGAAGACCTGTGGTGGAGAGAGAGAGGTCGACGAAACGGGCGTTTTTGTTCTGACGATGGTCGGAAAGAATCTGTTTGATGCGGGCTGCCGCCTCTGGATCCTTAGCGATCATATAGAGGTAGCCACCGCCACCGGCACCTGGGAGCTTATAGCCTAAGCAGAGGTCGTCGATGAGTTCCGTCAGAGCAGCCACGGCAGGAGGATTCGTACCACTGTCGAGGGCCTGGTTCTGCAGCCAGGTCTTGCGCATCAGGAGGCCCATCCGCTGGAAGTCGTTCTGTAGGATGGCTTCATACATCTCCATTGTGTGATCTTTCATCTCACGCAACAGACGCAGCTCGGCGTTGTCGTTGAGGAACATCCTACGGACAATCTCTGCAAGGATCTGTTTCGCCGTGCGGGTGATGCCTGTATAATATAATAGGTGGCAGGGACGATACTCCGGCTGTGTCCACAGGTCGTTGGGCAACCAGCGAATCTGGGGGTTCTGTGAGAAGCCCCGGCCTGTCTGCAAGAGTTTCACGCCACCCAGCACCCCACCAAACTGATCCTGCCAACCGCCACCCGTGGTGAGCATCTGTTCGAGCATCAGCGTGCGATGGCCTATCTCGTTCTTGTCCCAGCCCAAGCCACAGAAGTCGTTGAGGGCTCCCAAGACGGTGGCAGCAAGGATGCTGCTAGTGCCGAGACCGGAGCCTGCAGGGACAGCCGAGAGCAGCGTCAATTCTATGCCACTGCCAAAGGACTCGAGCTGAGATTTAAGATTTGGTTGTCCGAAGCCGGCGAGGACAAGGGCGGCTTTGGGAATGGAGAAGGGCGAACCGACGTGCATGAAGTCCATCAGCTGTTCGGTGGTTTCCACCACCTCCATGGCACCGAGGTCGATGCTGCGGAGGACGATGCGGTAGTCCTTGGAGGGTTTGACGTAGGCTTGTAAGGGGGGCTGGCCATTCAGTTCGATAGCCAGATTGATGACGCTACCGCCTTCCATGAGGCAGTAAGGGGGTGTATCGGTCCAGCCTCCGGCGATGTCGATACGCACCGGAGAGCGCCCCCAGACGATCTGGTCGTCAGCGATACAGAGGGACGGTTCTTTTGTTACACCAACTGCTGATGTAACAAAAGAACCGTCCCTCTGTATCAAACCTTCACGGAGCAAAGAGAAAGCCTTGTTACTGTCGCTACGGAACATGGCATCGTGGATGCGGGTCATGAGGGGGGCGTCCTCGGGGAGAGGGGGAGGAAGGGGAATGTTTTGCTTTTGGATCTCCGATGCGGCATCAGCGAGGTCGAGCTGATAGAAGACGCTGTGGCGCCAGTTGCGAGCCATAGAACTCCAGTTTTGTTTGCGGAAAGCCTTGCACTGAGCAAAGAGACGACGCAGGTCTGCACGCTCAGCCAGTTCGTTGCTGTTCAGGGGTTCGTCGATGCGATAGCGACGGATCTCGTAGCCAGAGTCCTTAATGACAGGTACCACATCGATACACTCACCTGGCGCCAAGGTGATGTCCCAGTCGTTGTCAGGAACACCCGTGATGACATGGTCATGGGTGAGATGCCAGCGCTTGCCAATGTGACTGTTCTCAATCCAGATGTTGCTGTTTTCCTCCGTGAACGGGATTTCCATCACAGCATTCTGTACGAAGACAGAGGGATGGGGTTTGCGGTCGATATGCATAATCTCACGCTGGTCGTTGACAAGATTCTGAAGCTTCAGCGTCGAAGATATCATCTCCCGCGAGGTACCGAAGTGGTAGAACTCACCACCTGCCAAGGGAAGGATGGCCACCTTCAGTTCACGGAGCTCGTCATCGAGGATAGTGGGGTCTGTGCCCAGACAACAGCCGAACTCACTATAAAGGTCGTAGGATTTTGCTACCGCGCTGCGTTGCATCAGGAGACGAACTGCTTTATCGGAGAGGAGCCAGATGCCGATGTCGGTGAGGTAGAAATGATCGCGCTGGAGGTCGGTGAGGGTCTGGACAGATGGTTTCTGGAGCATCTGCTTCAGGACGGAGGGTGTCTGACGGCTACTGACAAACACGCCATGGTTCTTCGCCACAGAGGCGTCGAGCCAGAGACCATAACAGACGACATCGGCCTCAGGGATGGGCTGCAGGGGTTGCGTGGCACGGATGAGCACATCCCCGCTGACCACCATCGTATGGATGTTGTCGGGTGCCATCGCCATCATCTTCTCATATAAGGGCAACTGCACGCTCAGCAGATTCTGTGAGAGCCGTTGTCCCCTCTCCCACCGGAACACAGGCAGGGGCATCAGCACCTTACCAGAGACTGCGTAGCTGGGAAGGCGTTTGCTCTGTCCACCAGCATGAATCAGGATGCGCTTCTCCTGACAAAGCCAAGAGTCCATATCCGTCGCGCTCTCAGCGCGACAGGCCTCATGGAGGAGCCAGGCTGTGCCACCGCCACTGCCGAGACGATGACCGATGGGGTCACAAGTACAGAAGTACTCATCTCGTGATAGGCCCGTCACCTCATGAAACACCTCCACCAGATTCGGGGGCAAAGACAAGAGCTTTTTCACCTTTTCACCCTTTCACCTTTAACCTTTCCTCCTTCGGTATTCCATATAGCCAGCACCGAGCAGAATCAGGAGCAAAGCAACGTATGCCACATAAGCCACTGTCTCGGTGGTGTTCACGGACTTCGGGAAGAAGGAGAGAACCACCTCATGACGGCCAGGCTTCACATTCATTGCACGGAGTACATAGTCTACACGGCCAAGCTCTACGGGTTCGCCATCGACAGTGGCATTCCATCCGGGATAGTAGATTTCGGAGAAGACGAGTACACCACCTTTCCCAGAGTTCACGTCGTAGGTCAGACGGTTGGGCTCATAGGCAGTGATGACCGCCACGCTGGCAGTATCCTGTACGACGGCCTCACCCAACTGGGCCTGGAACTTCTTGTCGGCCACAGCCTGATGGCGCAGGTTTATATGTCCTAAATCGTCCATCTCCTGATTGGCATTGTCCACATAGCTGATTTGGTCGACGAACCAGGCATTGCCATAGACATAGGGGTTCTGGATGGGTACGGTCTGTCCACCCTCCAAGGGGAAGATGAAGTACTTCGCATTGAGCATGTTCAACACGGGGAAGATACTGTCGCCATTCACCCGGGTCATGTCACCGCCTGCCTCAGAGACAGAACGATACAAGCGTTGCATCTCAGGATTGATATGACGCTCCACGAGTTCCTGGTAACGACGCAGTTTGGCAGCATGGTAACCACCAATGCTCTTATGATAGTAGCTGGTCTCGTTCTCGTTGAACGTGTTCGAGGCGAGGTTCAGTACCCGGTAGTCGAGATTCTGGTCACGCAGGATCAGCTCGTCGGTCTGTGTCTTCTGTTGTGGTGCCTCACGCTCTGACTTCGGTACGAACATCTCGTCGTTCAGATAACGCTTGTTCACGATCCACAGGTCGAAGAGACAGAGGATCAGGATGCCTGCGACGGCATAGGTCTGCCTCAGTTTACCATAATAGAAGAACAGCAGGATGCCCGTACCCAGCAGGATGACCCAGAACGAGCGCAGACAGTCGCTGGTGAACATTGCCTGACGCATCTCAGTCAGGTTCGCCATCAGCGGCCCCACATGTTCTGCAGGCAACGTCTTCAGGGCAGACATCTCACTGGTGGAGATGAAACTATCGAAGAACATCGTGGGGAAGAGGGCCATGAGCAGGCAAATGCCGCCGGTGAGAACGAAACTCGCCAACAGCGGTTTCATAATCTTCGGACTTTCCACACCCTGTTTGAACACCTCTCTTAATGCCAGCATGGCTAATAAAGGTATGGTGAACTCGGCGATAACCAGAATCGAAGCGACGGTACGGAACTTCGCATACATCGGCATATAGTCGATGAAGAAGTCTGTCAGCCCCATGAAGTTCTTACCCCACGAGAGCATGACGGAGAGGATGGTAGCAGCCAGCAAAGCCCACTTCACTGGTCCCTTCACAATGAGGAGACCGAGGATGAAGAGCATCATCACAAAGGCACCAACATAGACAGGACCGGACGTGCCGGGCTGTTCACCCCAATACTGACCTATCTGCTGATAGATACTCATATAGTTCGGATCAGCCTTTGCCATCGCTGTCTCATTTGCGCTCAGTGGCACAGACGCACCACCCTTGGTATTCGGGATCAGCAATGTCCAAGTCTCACCGATGCCATAGCTCCACTGGGTGATATAGTCGCGTTCCAGACCACTGTTCGTCTGATTCCCGCTGTTCTTCTTCACCAGTTCACTCTTGCCACGCATCGACTCCTGACTGTACTGCCAAGTGTGATAGAGGTTGGAGAGGTTAATACACACACCGATGACACCACCCAGCACACAGACGGCCGTCGCCTTCGCAAAGCGTTCCAGTTCGTGTTTGCGGATGGCATCCACCAACCAGGCGATGACGAGGAAGAAGATGATGAACAGATAATAATAGGTCATCTGTACGTGGTTTGCGTTGATCTCGAGTGCCGTGAAGACAGCTGTCAGCAACAGTCCCCAGAGGTATTTCCCACGATAGGCAAGTACCAGACCAGCAATCAGCGGTGGCAGGTAGGCCAATGCCCAGACTTTCCAGATGTGTCCTGCGGCGATGATGATGAGGAAATAGGTGGAGAAAGCCCATAGGATCGAGCCCAGGGCTGCCAGGTGCTGACGGAAGTCGAAAGCACGGAGCAGGATATAGAAGCCCAGAAGATAGGCGAACACGTACCACACGTTCTCCGGCAGCCAGAGGTGATAAGCGTCGGCAGCCTTTGACAACAGATTGGTGGAGCCATACGACGGTGCCATCTGATAGGTGGGCATGCCACAGAACAGGGCATTGGTCCAGCGGGTACGTTCTCCAGTACGCTCCAGATACTCGATTCCCTCCTGTCCTGCCCCACGTCCTGCGGAGGCATCATGCCGGTAGAGAATACGCCCCTCGATGTCGGCAGGGAAGAAATAGGCGAATGCCAGCACGGCAAACAATAGCACTGCCAACACATCGGGCAGACACTTCTTTATTGAAGATTGAAGATTGAACATTGAACATTAATTTTAATTTCTGCGTGCAAAATTACATATTTTTTCAGACATAAGGACATAAGAATATACAATTTTTGTTCCTTTTGTTCTTTTGTCTCAGAAAAAAACGTATCTTTGCAGTCGAAATATGGAAGAAAGCATCATTACCAGCGTCCAGAACGCCCGCATCAAACATGTTGTGGCCCTGCAGCAGAAGTCATCGCTCCGCCGAGAGGAAGGTCTCTTCGTCGTAGAGGGACAACGCGAGATTGAGCATTGTATTGAAGGCGGGTATGAGGTCATGGAATTGTTTACTGTTGATAGTTTACAGCTTACAGATAATTACACAGGAGGGAAGAAACCCGTTATAGTTTCACCGCAAGTGTATGAGAAGATGGCATATCGTGGTTCAACAGAAGGAATGATTGCTGTGGTCAAGATGAAAGGCCATAACATATCATCTGTAAACTGTAAACTATCAACTGTAAACAATCCATTAATCGTCGTCCTCGAGAGTGTGGAGAAGCCCGGCAACCTGGGAGCCATCCTGCGGAGTGCCGATGCCGCCAATGTGGATGCCGTGATCGTCTGCGACCCACTGACAGACCTCTATAACCCCAACTTGATCAGAGCCAGTATCGGGGCTGTTTTCACGGTGCCGACAGCTGTCTGTACCTCGCAGGAGTGCATCGCCTTCCTCAAGGAAAGGGGTATCCGCATTCTGACGGCCCAGTTGCAGGACTCGTATGAATATTACGACTACGACATGCGCCCAGCCACGGCCATCGTGATGGGCACGGAATCCACAGGACTCACCCGACAGTGGCGCGAGGCTGCCGATGCCCATATCCGCATCCCGATGCTCGGGCGTCTCGACTCCCTTAACGTCAGTGTCAGTGCCGCCATCCTCATGTTCGAGGCCGTCCGACAAAGAAAGGTGAAAAAGTGAAAAGGTAAATTAAGGAAAATATGAAGATAGGAATGATTGTAGCAATGGACAAGGAACTGAAGCAGCTCCGTCCATTATTTTCTGAAGACAAAGTGATTCTGCAAAAGAGCGGGATAGCTACTGTCAACGCTGCCATACAGACAGTAGAGATGATCCGCCAGTACAAGCCAGACTGCATCATCTCCAGCGGATGTGCCGGTGGTAATGGTGATGACATCAACCTGCAAGATGTGGTGGTAAGTTCTGAACTCACCTACCATGACGTGTATTGCGGCAAGGCCATCGACGACACAACGGTGTTTGGACAGGTGCAGGGACTGCCCGTCCGCTATCAGGCCGACCCGTATCTGTTGGAGAAAGCCAAGCTGACAGGTGCGAAGCCCGGACTGATCGTCACCGGCGACTGGTTTGTGGATTCGAAGGAGAAGATGTGCGAGATTGTAAGACACTTCCCGGATGCGAAGGCTGTGGATATGGAGTCGTGTGCCATCGCACAGGTATGTTATATATATAAGGTACCGTTCATCTCCTTCCGACTTATCAGCGACATCCCACTTCGAGACACCGACGCCTCACAATACCATAATTTCTGGGACACGGTCGCCGAGAAATCCTTCCAGGTCACCAAGACTTTCATCGAGAGCCTCTAAGCCCTACGCGTCGAAGAACTGACTTCCATCGCTGAGTGTCACCTGTAGTTTCGAGTACTCGGAATGGAAGTCATTCCTCAGACGGTCCAGATAACGACGGCACTCCCAATGGCACATCGGCAGGTCGTGCAAGAGGTAGTTGCCACATGTCTCAGGCGTCGTAGCAGGCACCTCGTTCTGGGTGAGGATCCATTCTAAGCACTCGATGGTCAGCTGGCGCATGTCCTCCACCGAATACGTGCCCGTCATGACGATGTACATGCCCGTCAGACACCCCATCGGACCCACATACACCACATCGTCCTTAACCCGCGAGTTACGGAACCACGTGGCCATCAGGTGTTCTATACTGTGGATGGCTGCCGGTGCCACGGCAGGCTCCTTGTTGGGTTCTGTGATACGCAGGTCGAATGTAGTGAAGCCCTTATCCTCACGCGACACATAGATACCCGGCTTCAGATGGGTATGGTCAATGGTAAAACTCTGAATAACTTCCATATCTTCTTATCTGTTTTTATTGCTGACTAATGGGAGTTCAAATAGTCGGCAGGCGTCATACCCGTCTTTTCTTTGAATTTCTTCTGGAAATATGTACGGTCGCTGAAACCACAGTGTTCCGCAACGCTTTCGTTGCTCCAGTCCGGATGGGACTTAATGACCCGCTTCGCCTCCTCGATACGCAGAGACGTCATCCACTCACTGTACTTACAGTTCTGCCGTCTGAGCCAACCCGACAACTGATATTGTGGAATACCGATCTCCGAGGCCACACTGGGCATATTCATGCCGCTCTTCAGATAGCCACCACATTCAATCCACCTTTCCACGGCATGTACGATCCGCTGGTCGATCTCTGAGTCGTCGGGCTGCTTGTCTGTCATCTCCGCTGCCACCTCTTCCTCTTTCCTCGCATTCTGATCGGCCTCCATCACATGCTTGGCAGACGAACTGACCACGTAGAGACCGAAGCTGTCGACGAAATAGAAGAAGCCACAGAGGGTAAACAAGCCGTAGAGCGCCAGAGGTAAGCTATTGGAGAAAATCACAATAGGGGCGAAGAGTGCCATCAATGCCAGAAGGATGATGCTCGTCCTCATCCATCTCAGCATACCATAGGCATCACGGTCGAAATAGCCGTCCAGGGCACGGTGCAGTTGCTGCATCTCATACATGTGACGTATGAAATAATACAGTTGCAGACCCGCAAAGAACAAGGTTGACCCAATCTGTGGCCACGATACCTGCATCTCTTTCGCCATCAGCGGATGACCGTCTGTCGACAAACCGATATACAATAATGCCAATGCGGGAATCCACACGAAGAGGCCAATCCATCGGTCGAGCCATGTCACACGCCATTCCCGCAACAGATACAAGATCGCCAACGACATCATCGCCGAACAGGGAATGAAACATGCCACGTTCAGCGCTACAGCCTGGGCGACATGCCCTGTCGTGCGCAGTCCCAGCACTATCTGCGCCAGAAACTGCAGGCCGAGCAGAGCCGTACAACCTACCATCAGCCACCGTACATGGTTCAACGTCTCCCTACCCACCGACCTGACGGACAGCGACATCAATTTCACGGTGAGAAGCACCATGAGCAGGAGCCCTGTAAACTGCATTTGTGACATAACCGGTGCAAAGATACAAGAATAATCTGAAATAACAAGCGAAAATGTGTGAAATTTACCATAATTTTCACAACCTATTAGTGTACATTTCACACCATTATTGAATATTTCACACTTTCATTCAGTTAATATTAGTATCTTTGCAACCAGAAATCATAACCACATCATAACCGAGATATTAAAAAAAATTTAACCGAGCCATTAAAACAGTGTATTAGTTTCAATCGTAAAAAAGATTGTTTTATGAACGAGCAATGGCGTGTTAGTGACTAACACGCCATTGCTCATTTTGGATAATTACGCATCGGCTGCCGATGCGAACATCACTCTATCCTCGTTGGATATTATATTTCTTGCGCTGGTCATGGTCGAGGATGGTCTTGCGCATACGCATCGACTTCGGGGTGACCTCGACGAGTTCGTCCTGTTTGATGTATTCGAGACACTCCTCGAGCGACATGACCGTCTTAGGGATGATACGGGCCTTCTCGTCGGTACCTGAGGCACGGACATTCGTGAGCTGCTTGGCCTTGCAGACATTGACCACGAGGTCATTGTCGTGGACATGTTCGCCCACCACCTGACCAGCATAGACATCCTCGCCCGGATCAATGAAGAACTTACCACGATCCTGCAGTTTGTCGATGGCATAGGCAAAGGCGTTGCCTGTATCCATGGAGATCATCGAACCGTTAACACGACGCTCTATCTCACCCTTGTAAGGCTGATACTCCTTGAAACGGTGGGCCATGATGGCCTCGCCCTGACTGGCCGTTAGCACGTTAGTACGTAACCCGATGATACCACGCGAAGGGATGTCGAACTCGATGTTGACGCGTTCGCCCTGAGACTCCATCGACGTCATCTCACCCTTGCGACGGGTGACCATGTCGATCATCTTCGAAGAGAACTCCTCGGGCACGTTAATGGTCAGTTCCTCTATGGGTTCACACTTCTTACCGTCGATCTCCTTATAGATGACCTGAGGCTGTCCCACCTGCAGTTCATAGCCCTCACGACGCATGGTCTCGACAAGCACAGAGAGGTGAAGCACACCACGGCCTGAGACAATCCACTTATCAGTGGAGTCCTCGAAAGGCTCAACACGCAAGGCGAGGTTCTTCTCGAGTTCCTTCTCCAAGCGGTCATTGATATGGCGCGAGGTGACGAACTTGCCTTCCTTGCCGAAGAAGGGCGAGTCGTTGATGGTGAAGAGCATCGACATGGTGGGCTCATCGATGGCAATGGGAGCCAGGGGTTCAGGGTTCTCCAGATCACAGATGGTATCGCCAATCTCAAATTTCTCCAGTCCGATGACAGCACAGATATCGCCACAGTCCACAGAGTCAGTGCGCACGTGTCCCATGCCCTCGAAGGTGTGAAGTTCCTTGATTTTCGTCTTCTCAAGACGACCGTCACGATGGGCAATGGTCACCTGCATGCCGTCCTTCAGGGTGCCACGATGAACACGTCCCACGGCAATACGGCCCTGATAGCTCGAATAGTCGAGCGAGGTGATGAGCATCTGCGGGGTACCCTCAATCTGCTTGGGGGCAGGAATCATCTCGATGATCTTATCCAACAGATAGGTGATGTTGTCGGTGGGCTTGCGGAAGTCCTCACCCATCCAACCGTTCTTGGCAGAGCCATAGACAACGGGGAAGTCAAGCTGGTCCTCGGTGGCGTTGAGGGAGAACATGAGGTCGAACACCATCTCATAGACCTCCTCAGGACGACAGTTGGGCTTGTCAACCTTGTTCACCACGACAATGGGCTTGAGACCTATCTGAAGGGCCTTCTGGAGTACGAAGCGCGTCTGGGGCATAGGCCCCTCGAAGGCATCGACGAGCAACAGACAGCCGTCGGCCATGTTGAGCACGCGCTCCACCTCACCACCGAAGTCGGAGTGTCCAGGGGTGTCGATGATATTGATCTTGACGCCCTTCCAGTTGATACTGACATTCTTTGAAAGAATGGTGATGCCCCGCTCACGCTCCAGGTCGTTAGCATCCAACACCTGATTGCTGAGGTTCTGTCCCTCACGGAAGAGATTGCCTGCGAGCATCATCTTGTCCACGAGTGTCGTCTTACCGTGGTCTACATGCGCTATAATTGCGATATTTCTGATATCCTGCATACCTATTTAATATAAAAACGGGTGCAAAGGTACAACTTTTTTCGGAAATATTTGGTTTTTATTCAAATTATTCGTACCTTTGCACCCGCATTTCGGAAAATCCGGAGCATCTGACGACGTAAACCGGCTGGTGATTAGGCCAGAATCGCGTCTGAAGGATGTATTTGCAAACAACATTAATCACATTAAAAAATTATGTATTTAGACAAAGCCAAGAAGGAGGAGATCTTCGGTCAGTATGGCAAGAGTACTACCGACACTGGTTCTGCAGAGGCACAGATTGCCCTCTTCAGCTATCGCATCTCTCACCTGACAGAGCACCTGAAGAAGAACCACAAGGACCACAACACCGCTCGTTCACTGACGATGCTCGTAGGTAAGCGCCGTAAGCTGCTGAAGTATCTCTACAATAACGATATCAATCGTTACCGTGCTATCATCAAGGCCCTCGGCCTCCGTAAGTAAGCAAGTTAAAAGCCTCGCAGATGCGAGGCTTTTTTTATGAGTGATTCCCCGCCTGCCGGCGGGGAATTCGCTATTCGAGCGTAATCTTCACGTTCTCTTGAGAAACGTTATTGGTAACGTTATGGAACACGGCATCCTCTTTAGCACGGATGGTGATGTTCTTCAGACGGATATTGTCGATGGGCATCTCTGGGAGGCCATTGAACTCCATAGCCCGACCTGCACCATTGCAGACGACATTCTCGATGAAGATATTACGGAAGATAGGCGTGGTCTCATCGACAGGTGCTTTCGTCGTATTGTCAGGTACGATGCCAGCAGCCTTCACCTCAGAGACAGACTTACCACTGTAGTACATATTGAACGTGATGGCATCGGTGATGATGTCCATCATCGAGATGTTCTGAATATAGATGTTCTCCACGATACCGCCACGACCACGCTTCGACTTAAAGCGCAAACCTACATCAGTGCCCAGAAACTGGCAGTTGGAGACCATAAAGTTGCGCACGCCACCACTCATCTCCGAGCCCACGACGAAGCCACCGTGACCAGCAAAGACCGTACAGCCGTCGACAACGACATTCTCACAAGGTCTGCCACGTTTCCGTCCGTCGGCATCCTTTCCGCTTTTGATGCAGATGCCATCGTCGCCGGCATCGAAACGGGAGTTGACGATGAGGGCGTTCCTGCACGACTCGAGGTCGAGGGCATCACCATTCTGGGCGTAAGAAGGGTTACGCGCGAGTACATTATCTATAATAATATTCTCACACATCAGCGGATGGATGTTCCAGGCAGGGGAGTTCTGGAAGATGACCCCCTGCAGCAGCACGTTCTTACAGCTGACGAGGCTGATCATCACAGGACGCAGGAAACGATGGATGGCCTCCCACTCCTCATCGGTCTTAGCTGCTGGCACGTTGAGTTCAGCACCCTTCTCACCACGGGCATAACTCTCTGAGGGCACCCAGTAGTCATCACGCAACTGGATGCCACCAGGACGCTGGATGACGTCTTTCCACATACCTTCCGACACCTTCGGACGCTTAACGGGACGCCAGTACTGTCCATTGCCATCGATGACACCTTCACCCGTGATGGAGATATTCGTAGCCCCCACGGCAGAGAGAGGTGACTGACAACGACGGGTGTCGAGTCCTTCAAACGAGGTCTTGATGATCGGATAGAGTGTCTCGTCGGCTGCGAAACGGATGACTGCACCCATCTCAAGATGAAGGTCGATATGACTCTTGAGGACGATGGGACCTGTGAACCACACACCGGCAGGCACGATGAGGTGCCCCCCACCCTTCGCCGTCAAAGCCTCCACAGCCTGGGCAAAGGCTTCCGTGCAGAGGCTGATGCCCGTAGGATCAGCACCAAAGTCTTTCAGGCATACCTTGTTGTCAGGGATGACAGGCGCCTTCACTTCCGGCATCTCAAAGGGCAGGTTCTCCGTGTATTTCTTATAAGGATTCTGGGCGTTCAGACAGAAGCAGACACACAGACAAAAAGACAGGAGAATCGCCTTTTTAGACAGAAGGACATAAGAACATATTCTTTTCATTTTGATTTGTTTTTAGTTATTCTGATTAGTTTTTATTGTTTGATCTCTTTGAGAGGTATCATCACGAAGTCTCGCTCATACATCAATGGATGGGGAATCTGGAGGTTGGGCGTTTCGATATGCAGCTCGTCGAAAAGCAGGATATCGATATCGATGGGACGGTCACGATAGCCTTTGCCCTTGTAGTGACGCCCGAGTTCCCGTTCTATCTGTTGGGTGACCTGGAGCACCTGCCGTGGCAGGAGTGTCGTCTCGCAGTAGATGGCACAATTGAGGAACTTGTTACCTGACGTGAACCCCCAGGGCTCTGTCTCGATGACAGACGACTGGCGGATGACTGGCCCTACCCGTTCGCCAATAAGTTCAATGGCACGGGCCAGCTTCGCCGCTCTGTCGCCCTGGTTAGACCCCAGTCCTAAGTATACTTTATGAACCATACGCTTTCATTTCTTGTTTATAGTTTAATGTTTATAGTTTATAGATGAATACCTTGCAAGCCATTACACCCTCCTATGTAATCAACTATAAACCATAAACTATCAACTATAAACACCATTAATCATCCACAATCAATAATGCATCACCGAAGCATCCAAACTTATAGCCATTCTTCACGGCCTTCGTGTAGCACTCATACACATTGTCGTAGCCACCAAACGACGCCTGGATCATCATCATCGGCGACTCAGGATGATAGAAGTTGGCCACAAGGGCATTGGACATACCGAAATCGTACGGCGGGAAGATGAACTTATTAGTCCAGCCCTCGAACTCCTTCAACAGTCCGTCGGTACCCACGGCACTCTCTGTGGCACGGGCTGTACTGACACCTACGGAACACACACGGTGACCAGCCTCCTTCGTGCGGTTCACAATGTCACAGGCCTCCTTGTTGACGAACATCTGTTCTGACGACATCTTGTGCTTCGTCAGATCCTCGACCTCGATGGCATCGAAATTGCCGAGTCCGCAGTGCAGGGTAATATAAGCGAAGTTGATGCCACGGATCTCCATACGCTTCAACAGTTCACGGCTGAAATGCAGACCTGTCGCAGGAGCTGTGACGGCACCCTCATTCTTGGCATAGATGGTCTGGAAGATCTCCATATCCTCAGGCACAGCAGGGCGACGGTCGATGATATAACGGGGCAGTGGGGCTGCTCCCAGGGCGAAAAGTTCCTGTTTGAACTCATCGTGAGGACAGTCATAAAGGAATCGCAGCGTACGTCCACGGCTCGTGGTGTTGTCGATGACCTCTGCCACCATCGGACCATCATCCTCAAAGAAGAGTTTGTTGCCGATACGGATCTTACGGGCAGGCTCCACGAGCACATCCCAGAGACGGAGGTCACGGTTCAGCTCACGCAACAGGAACACCTCGATCTTTGCGTCGGTCTTCTCCTTCGTACCATAGAGACGGGCGGGGAACACCTTCGTATCGTTGAAGATAAAGGTGTCTTCCTCATCGAAATAGTCGAGGATATTGCGGAAATCGATATAGACAGGATTACCTTCTTCGTCTTTCAGGTCGTTGCCTTCCTCATCCTGCTTGGTCATCTCGATCTTGCCACTCTTGCGGTGGAGAACCATCAGCCGGCACTCGTCGCGATGGGCGGTGGGCTCCAAAGCGACCAGCTCCTCAGGGAGCTTAAACTTAAACTGTGATAACTTCATTATGTTATTTACGATTTACGAATTTACGATTTACTATTTATTTCTATGTCCTGGGCATCGAGCCAAGAAGGAAAGTCATCGAATGTGAGGCAGTCCTCGATACGAACCTCACCGACACGGGTGCGACAGAGCGCTGTCAGGTAAGCACCACTACCCAAAGCCTGGCCGATGTCACGAGCCAGCGAACGGATATACGTACCTTTGCCACAGACCACACGGATGGACATCTGCATCGTCGAAGGATTGAAATCCGTGAGCTCGAGCTCATCGATACGCACAGGTTTCGCAGCAAGTTCCACCTCCTTTCCCTTACGGGCAAGGTCGTAGGCTCTGTCGCCAGCCACCATACACGCAGAGAAAACGGGAGGCACCTGCATGATATCACCGACAAAGCGTGGCAGCGTCTCAAGGATCAGTTCACGGGTGATATGTTCCGTCGGATAGGTGTTGTCCACCTCGTGTTCCATATCGTAACTGGGCGTCGTGGCCCCTAACTGCAGGGTGGCTGTGTACTCCTTCGTATGGAGTTGCAGCGCCTCAATCTGTTTGGTGGCCTTCCCCGTGCAGAGAATCAACACACCAGTTGCCAGAGGGTCGAGGGTACCGGCATGTCCCATCTTCACCCGTTTCACATGGAGCCGTTTCGACACCAGATAGCGGATATGTGCCAGTGCCCCAAAGCTCGTCATGCGATAGGGCTTGTTGATATAGATATGGGCTCCCTCGTTGAAGTTCATACTATTTACAAACTCAGGAGAATCGTTGCGGCACCGATGATGGCACAATAGATACCGAAATAGATCAGTTTGCCACGCTTCACGATGTCTATCATCCACTTACATGCCAGGCAGCCTGAGAGGAACGCAGCCACAAAACCTACCAGCAGAGGTACAGTGCCGATGCTGCCCATCACAGCCTCACCCTTCATGGCTTTCATCACGTCGAGCAGGGCCTCTCCCAGAATGGGCGGTATCACCATAAGGAACGAGAACTGCGCCAGCTTCTCTTTCTTATTACCCAGCATCAGTCCCGTGGCGATGGTAGAACCAGAACGCGACAGGCCAGGCAGCACGGCACAGGCCTGGGCAATACCAATCACGAAGGCATCTTTCCACGAGATATGTTCCTTTTGACGCGGACGGGCAAAATAAGAGAAGATCAACAGGGCAGCCGTCAGCAGCAGGCAACAGCCCACGATCAACAGGCCGGAGCCAAAGATTTCCTCCACCTGATCCTTAAAGAACAGGCCCACGATGCCGACAGGAATCATCGACACCACGATGTTCAGGAAATACTTCGTCTCTGCGTTCATTTCAAACTTAAACACCCCTTTCACGATCCAGCTGATCTCCTTCCAAAGAACGACCAGTGTCGATAATATCGTAGCCACGTGTACTGCCACAGTAAACATGAGATTCTCCTCACCATCCTGCATGCCGAAGAGCGCCTGGCCGATAGCCAGGTGACCGCTACTGCTCACAGGAAGATACTCTGTAAGACCCTGTATAATGCCCAGGATCAAAGCTTCTATCCAATCCATCTGTTTATTTACGATTTACGGATTTACGATTTACGATTTTGGTTTACGGATGACCGCATAGATCATTGACACAAAGCCCAGGAGACATACCACCGGGGCTACCTTAATGCGACGTGCGCTGAAGATGTCGGGCTCATAGGCCGTATCCGTAGAGGCCGAACCCGCCATCAGCAGAAAACCAACAATCACCACTGCCATGCCTACACCCAGCAGGATGAAATTCATCTTATCAAATGCAAAATTCCTTTTATCCATATTTATTTAATGTAATTACTCCTTCTCTCCTTACTCCTTTACTCCTTTCTCCTGACTCCTGTCTCCTGACTCCTGACTCCTTATATCTTATACAACTCTCCTGGGGGCATGCGGAGGAAACGGTTCACGGAGATATAGGAACACGTCAACGTGATGACCAGTCCGAACACCAACACAGCCAATCCCGTGATGACCAGCTCGCGCCAGGTGATGATGAACTGGATGCCCGGCTCGTAATAGTAGAGCCCATAGACACCACTTCCCAACACGATAATGGCAATCAAGGCAGCAAGGATTCCCACGAGCAGTCCTTGCTTCATAAACGGCCTGCGGATGAATCCCCACGAAGCACCCACCAGTTTCATCGTGTGAATGAGGAAACGGCGCGAATAGACACTCAGTCTTACCGTGTTGTTGATGAGCGAGAACGAGATGAACGTCAGCAGCACAGCCAGCACCAGCAACAGGATGTTCAACTTTGCGAGGTTACGGTTCACGCTGTCCATCAGGTCCACCTGATAAGCCACGTCTGTCACCTTAGGATTCTTCCTGAGTTCCTCACTGATCCACACCAGCGAGTCGGCATTGGCGTAGTCGGAGTGCAGCTGCAGCTCAAGCGTAGCCGGGAACGGGTTCATGCCGAGGAACTCCGAAGGATCGGAGCCCATCGCCTCTGTCTGTTCCTTCAGGGCCTGTTCACGACTGATGTAGTGGATGTCCTTCGAGAACGGGCGATGGATCAGGTCCTGCTGGAACTGCTTGGCATCGCCCACGCTGACCTCGTCGTTAAGCACGACCGTCACCGTCAGATTCTCCTTGACCCACTGCGACAGGTTGCGCGATGTCTGCACAGAGAACACCACCAAACCCAGCAGCACAAGCACCATCGCTGTACTGATACATAAGGTCACCAACTGCACACCCTGCCGGCGGCCAGTCTTCTCACGTCGTCTTTTCATGTAGGTTTACGTACGTAATCTTTTGAATTCGGGTGCAAAATTACAAAAATAACCGCAGATTACGCAGATTATACAGATTATTTTTCATTTTTCTGCGTAATCTGCGTAATCTGCGGTAAAAAAAGACTATCTTTGCAGCCATTATGAGTACAATTATTTATCCTTCGCCCGTCTTCGGCCCTGTTCACAGTCGCCGTCTGGGTATTTCTTTAGGTATCAACTTGCTGCCTGCCGACGGCAAAGTGTGTTCTTTTGACTGTATTTACTGCGAGTGCGGTTTCAACGAAGACCACCGTCCTACCCTGCCCCTCCCCACACGTGAAGAGGTGGCCGCCAAGCTGGAAGAAAAGCTGCAGCAGATGGCCGCCGAGGGCCAGTTGCCCGACGTACTGACCTTTGCAGGCAACGGTGAGCCCACCTGTCATCCCCACTTCCCAGAGATCATCGACGATGTCATCCGCCTGCGTGACCAGTACTGTCCGAAGGCGAAAGTCTCCGTATTGAGCAATTCCACGATGATCCACCGCCAGACCGTCCACGATGCCCTGATGCGGGTGGACAACAACATCCTGAAACTCGACACCGTCGATCCTATATATATAAATAAGGTGGACCACCCCAACGGCACCTACGATGTAGAAAAGATCATCGACCGTATGAAAGCCTTTAATGGTCATATCATCATCCAGACCATATTCATGAGGGGGGAGGTATGGAGACAGGAGTCAGGAGTCAGGAGTCAGGAGCCTGTAGATAATACTGGGGAGGAGTATGTCGGTCCCTGGCTTGAGGCCGTCAAAGCCATCAAGCCCCAACAGGTGATGATCTACACCATCGACCGCGAGACACCCACCATAGGGCTTCTCAAGGCCACCCACGAACAACTCGACGCCATCCGCGACAGTGTGATAGCCGCCGGCATCCCCTGCACAGCCTCCTATTAAAGAACAAATCCCTGCCGGTGGCAGGGATTCGATTGTTATTTGCACATGATGCCGCGCTTGGAGTTTTCCAGGAAGCGGATGATGTTCTGGATCTCAGGACCATCGGGCACCTGGTCACGAATCTGTTTGATGACATCGAAAACGCTCGTCTTACCGTGGAAGAGCAGACGATAGGCATTGGCGATGTGGCTCTGAACCTTCTTGTCGATCTCGGCATAGTCCATCACCGTCGTGTTGGGACCGCCATACTCCATCGGATTACCACCAGCAATGACGTAGGGAGGCACGTCGTGCGAGAAGGCCGTGCCTGCCTGAATCAGCGCGAGGTCTCCGGCACGGGTGTTGGCATTCTGAATGGCACCAGAGGAGAAGATGACACCATTGCCGATCTCGCAGTCGCCGGCAATCTTCGTACCATAACCGAACACGCAGTGGTCGCCCACCACCGTATCGTGGCTGATGTGGGTTCCTTCGAGCAGGAAGTTATGGCTACCGATCTTCGTCACGCCGTCGCGGTTGGTACCACGGTTGATGACGACATTCTCGCGGATGACGTTGTTGTCGCCGATCTCCACATACGACTTAGCGCCACGGAAGTTGAAGTCCTGCGGCAGGGCAGCGATGACGGAGCCCTGATGGATCTTGTTGCTCTTACCGATGCGCGAGCCGTCGCAGATGGAGACGAAGGGGAAGATGATGCAGTTGTCACCGATCTCCACGTCGTCCTCGATATACACGAAGGGGAATATCTTACAGTTGTTGCCGATCTTCGCCTTGGGAGAAATCTCGGCTTTGGGAGAAATTTCGTTCATTTCATTCACTTTTTTAGGAGTAAGGAGAGAAGGAGTAAGGAG
>JAEEGI010010698.1_pt1 | contig 19903 bp, 19 predicted proteins | sample 8958751 | NCBI WGS metagenome assembly JAEEGI01 (sample SAMN16246545, study PRJNA631951) | gut metagenome | biome: gut microbiome; feature: rumen; material: KS-attached | host: Bos | place: Iran: Karaj | collected 2018-10 | reverse complement strand
TGCAGCGGAGCACCTTCTGCTACGGGAAGCAGTGAAATGGAAATGACAGAGGCGGAACTCAGAGAGGCTGCAAGAGAAGCTATGCTGGCTACAGAGGATGCTTCAACAGCTTCATCAAGCGTAGAGGATGCTTCAACAGCTTCATCAAGCGTAGAGGCTGCGACAAGCGCATCATCAGAAGTGTCTGCGGCAGCAAGTTCTTCAGAAGCCGCTTCAGTTGAGGCATCCGCAACAACTGAAGCATCAAATATAACTCCGGATGCAGCAACAACAGCTTCATCCGCAGAAGCAACAGGAGCAAATGCAACATCAACTGCTTCCGGATCAAATAAGCCGTTTAAGCTTGAGGAGCATAACTTTGTATATAATGGTTTGACTTCTGTTATGGAAGATACAAGCACAATAATGAGCAAACTTGGAAAATATGACAAAAAAGAAATTCCATGTAAAGAAATGGCTAGTTATAGATATGGTTCCGGAGATGTCTATTTAGTTACCGGTGTTTGCGATAATCAGGAACTTCCAATAAGCATTGCAATTTATAGACCTGGGGTTCGTACTATTCGTAATATTGGCGTAGGTTCTTCATTGACTGATGTAATAAATACATATTCGGATTGTGTCAGAAAATCGTTTAGCTTAGGTAAGGATTATGGTTATATAATTTCAATGGGATCATGCTCAATCTATTTTTATTTAAGTAGTGAGACTGATCGTGTAATTTATTATTCATTTACTAATGAAGATTCTTTAAATAAGATGTATTCGGTTAAGGCTGATATTAAAGAAAAAGCAAGAGAAATAGTTGAAGATAAGAAAAAACAGGTAACTGCAACCGGTTCAAACGACAGTGTTGCCAATGATGTAAGTAATTCAGTTCCGTCTTCTGTACCGGCTACAGGGGACAGTGCTTCAAATGATACAAAGAATCCGACGCCTGCACCTGCTTCTACATCAAACAATACAGTATCTACCACAACCACAACTCATAATTCAGGTAGCATTGCTGAATACGAGATTATGATTAACGGTAAAAAGATTTCTATATTGGATGACGTGGCTTCGGTTCAAGCTAATCTCGGTAAATTTGAAGAAAAAGATACTTCTTATTTGGGCACTGCTGAAGAACCTCGATATGTTTATTTATCCGGAAAGGTAGCCTTTTATACTTTTGTTGATAATGGAAAAGAACTTACATATGATTTATGCATCAATGAAAAGGGGGCAAAAACATCTCGTGGCATAGGAGTTGGTGATTCGAAGGATGCAGTTTTCACTGCATACGGTGATCCTACTGAGCTATATTATTTTCATCAGGGGTATGGATTGAAATATAAGTTTGATAAGTTCACTTTATATTTTAACTTTGATTCAAATACTGATAAAGTGATTGATGTTACATTTGGGAATAACGATACAATAGCAAAAAAGCACGCAGGTCATCCTGAGTATATAGGTGATTAAGAGATATAATTATTTAAAGAGACTGTAGAAACGATTGTTTCACAGCCTCTTTATCATTTTTACTATATTATTTTTGGAATCTATAAAAATGGCAAAAATATGTGCAGAAAGGCGGAATATAACTTGCTGGAGCTAAAGGGTATTACAAAAAAATATGGTAGTAATGTAATTTTTGAAGATGTGAATATTTCTTTTGAAGAAGGTACGGGGACATGTTTCACGGGGCATAATGGATGCGGGAAAAGTAGTATGTTAAAGGTTATCGGAGGACTTATTCCTCATAATGCCGGGGATATATGTTATGATAGAAAAATGAAATTTGCTTATGTTCCTGAAAAATTTCCTGTTGTAAACATGGATGGCAGAACCTTTTTAAAGCATATGGCAAAGATTGATGATATTTATCCGGCAAAGAGATTGGATGAAATAATAAGTCGATTTGCAGATGAATTCTTTTTGACGGATATGCTTGATAAACAGATGAAATATATGTCTAAAGGAACACTTCAGAAGATAGGAATTATTCAGGCTCTTATCCGTGATCCGGATGTTTTATTGTTGGATGAACCACTTTCGGGGCAGGATGCCGATTCAAAAGAGGTGTTTATCCGGAAGATTCTTGACCTTAAGAAAAAGAAGAAGATTATTTTGATGTCCGCCCATGAAAAAGATTTGATTGGGGTGTTAAGTGATTTTGTTTACTTGATTGAAAAGGGCAATGTTATTTTAGCTGAAAATAAATTAAAACAGAAAGACTATTGATAGGAAAAAAATATGACAATTTTTAATATTATGAATTATAGGTTGCATAGATATTTTAAGAGTTCCAAACCTGTTTTTCCCTTGATGATTATTTTCTGTTTTATCGGAAGCATGTATACTTTTAAACCCATGGATGTCTTAAGCGGCTATATTATATCAGGCGTGTTTGTGTTTGGACTTATGATATTTGTTGTGTTTAATATGGGGGGAGGCGAGGAAAAAGCTGAAGAACAGATAGTATTCCTTAGAGTGGATAATCCGATTGAATATTATATTTCCAGAGAACTTAGTTTCATCATTATTTGCGCCCTATATTCACTGATAACATCACTTACGCCGGTTCTTGTAAACATTTTGAATGGATTTGCTTTTTTTACACGGAATCTTACTGCAGAAGATGTTGTGATGGGATTTATATTGCTTTTTGGAAGCGGAATTTCCGGAATAATAATAGGAGATGGATTTAATATAAGAATTATGAAAAACAGAAAGCTTTCGTTGTTGTTGACCACAATGGTAGCTTTGCTTGCTTTTTCAAATGATGGTATCCAACAAAAAGTTAGCTATTTAAGGGGATTGAATTTTTTGCTTCCATCTATAATGGCTCCAGCTAAAGCGTTTAGCAGTGATGATGTGATCCATATCGGAAAGATGCTTATGATTTTTTTTGAGTTCGTAACCTATTATATTTTTTTTTGCGGACTGAAAATTATGGTTATGAATAAAAATAGATTTGAATAAGGCATTAGATGGATAAGAAAAATCGAACTGATGATATAATATAAACTTTACATTCCAGTCGGGGATAGTACGACTGGGAAGTGTAAGGCGTGTTTTTGGTGTATCGATAAACAAATATCTGAAGACTATAGCACACGTTATCTTTATATTCATAATTAAAGTAGTATGTAAAGTAAATCATCAAACATACCACTTTAATTCCAACTTTGTATTATTCACTTTTTTAATAATAATTATCTCTGTTTAGGTTATATCCTATGATGGCGCCGATGATACCGCCTATGATATGCGACAGGTTTGAGATGTCATCCTGAAGAAACAATCCGTCATGTATCTGCTGTCCGAGGAAAACAACCGTAACAAGTATAAAAGTCAGAGGGATGTCGCCCTGTCTGAAGTTTGTAAATGATGTAAGGAGTATAAAGGCAAATACAACTCCGCTGGCGCCGCACAAAGCAACGTTGACGAACAGGACATAATTTACAAGTCCGGTTACAAGTGCGGTTATTATAATTATCTGAAGGATAGGCTTGGAACCGTATTTTTCTTCAAGCAAAGGGCCCAGAAGCAATAAGTACGAGGCATTACTGATATAGTGTTCCCAACCGCTGTGTCCGAGTACGTGTGTAAAAAATCTGATATAAGTAAGCGGATCCGTCAGTGGCGATCTGTATGTCATAAAGAGGAGCTGGTCTGTCATACCGTTTGTAAAGGCGCTTAGCTCCAATACGCCAAAACTTAGCAACATAAATCCCAAAACAACCGGGGAATTAAACGTAATTCTTAATCTTCGCATAGAAACCTCACTTTTCTTAATGGTACTATAATAGCACTTATTTTAGAAAAATTTAAGAAATGTATATTTATATATATTGTGATCACTATTTTCAATTCAAGGGATTCAAGTTCAACTTGAAAAACAGATTGAAACTTAAATCAATACTCGTTAGAATAAAGGGGACATCAAGTGTAATATAAAGGCATGACACATAACGTTTATATAGGATTTTCAAGGAGAGTAACGATGAGTATAGGAACAAATATCAAGGGACTTAGAGAAGAGCGTGATCTCACGCAGAATCAGGTGGCGGATGCGCTGGGAGTTACGTTTCAGGCTGTTTCTGCATGGGAGAGAGATGAGTACAAACCTGATACCGATAAGCTTGTGAAACTTGCTGAGTACTTCGGGGTATCTGTTTCTGCGATTGCTGAAGAGAAGCACGGCGCGTTTAAGACAAAAGATGCGATATACGATTGGGAGCACATGAAAACTTATGTAAAGACAACGGCCAAGAATTTCAAGCTTTCTGATTCTTTGAAGGCAGTTGATTTTGCGGTAAAGGCGCACACCGGTCAGAGTAGAAAACATTCTAATGTTCCTTATATATATCATCCGCTTAACCTGGCATGCCATGCTCTTTCTATGAACATTATCGATGATGCGGTAATTGCGGCATGTCTTCTTCATGACGTGGTTGAAGATTGCGAGATAGGACTCGATGAGCTTCCTGTGGGAGACGAGGCAAAAGAGCTGGTCAGACTCCTGACAAAAGAAGATACAAAAGGCAAAAACCGCGACGAGGTTATGATCGCTTATTATAATCAGATAGCGACAAATCCTAAAGCGGCACTCATAAAGTGCATGGACAGATGCAATAATCTTACGACAATGTCATGGGGACTCAGTCGTGAAAAGATATTCAGAATGATAAATGAAACAGAGAGGTATTATCCCGATCTTATCAAAGTGATCAAGTATACTACAGAATATAATAATGCCGCATGGCTCCTTAAGTATCAGATAGAGAGTATGCTTGATATTTATAAGAGATTACTGTGATTTTTTTATTTCCATGAGAGGGGGCAAATATGGCAGAACTTAAATGCCCGCATTGCGGACAGGCTTTTACGGTTGACGATACGGAACTTGGTTCCATTATGAAACAGATAAGGGACAAAGAGTTTGAAAAAGATCTTTCAAGCCGTGTTTCCGAACTTGAAAGGCACTATAGAGAAAAGCATGAGCTTGAGCTTGCCGCAAAAGAGAACGAGATTATATTAAAGAGCAAAGCTCAGTATGAGAAGGAAAAAGAGGATCATCAAAAGGAACTTGATAACCTCAGAGCGCAGCTTAACAAGGCTCTTGAAGAGAAGAGTCTTCTTTCCATGGAAGTAAAGGGCGCTGAGGATAAGACAAAGCTTGCTGTTCTTGAGGCTGTGAGGAAAGTTGAGACAGAAAAGAACGAGCTTGCAAATGCCTTAAATGATGAGAAGCATGAACTTGAGAATGCCCTCAATCAGGAAAAAGAAAAGGGCAAGATCCTTCTTGAGCAGAAAGAGAAGGAAGTTGAGTTCTATAAAGACTTAAAGACCAAGATGTCAACAAAGATGGTCGGTGAGACGCTTGAGCAGCACTGTGAGATACAGTTCAATCAGCTTCGCGCGACCGCTTTCAGAAATGCATATTTTGAAAAAGACAATGATGCAAGAAGCGGAAGTAAGGGCGATTATATCTACAGAGAGTGCGATGAGAACGGCGTTGAGATAATCTCGATCATGTTCGAGATGAAGAACGAGATGGATGAGACCGCAACAAAGCACAAGAATGAGGACTTTTTTAAAGAGCTTGATAAGGACCGCAAGGAGAAGAACTGCGAGTATGCCGTACTTGTTTCGCTTCTTGAGAGTGAGAGCGAACTCTACAACGCGGGAATTGTCGATGTTTCCTATAAGTTTGACAAGATGTATGTTGTGAGGCCGCAGTGTTTTATTCCTATAATCACGCTTCTTAGGAATGCTGCGTTCACCGCGCTTGAATACAAGCAGGAGCTTCAGATGGTCCGCAACCAGGATATAGATATTTCCAATTTCGAGGACAGCCTTATGAAGTTCAAGAACGACTTTTCAAGGAACTATGAGATCGCGCACAATCACTTCGACAAGGCAATCGACGAGATAGACAAGACAATACAGCATCTTGAGAAGGTGAAAAAAGAGCTTCTTGGTTCCGACAATCAGCTCAGGATCGCTAACAGCAAGGTTGATGATGTGAGCGTAAAGAAGCTCACGCGAGGCAACCCGACCATGAAGGCAAAGTTTGAAGAAACAAAAGGTGTGCTATAATGGTTCTTGCTGTATTTTTTACAGACAAAATTTTTGAACATCGGAGCTACATTTAAATGTCTACACAGAACAGAAGAGAATATCTTACAACAACACCAATACCGAAGCTTATTATGACTCTTTCTTTTCCGACCATAATAAGTATGCTGGTTACGGGAATTTATAATACGGCGGATACGTTTTTTGTATCGAGGGTTTCAAGTAATCCTGATATAAATACATCGGCTATGGCGGCTGTCGGACTTGCTTTTCCTGTAATGGCGATTATTCAGGCATTCGGATTTTTTTGCGGTCACGGATCGGGAAATTATATTTCCAGAATGCTCGGAGCCGAAAAGCACAAAGAAGCTGATGAGATGGCTTCAACCGGTTTGGCTCTTTCTATAATTTTAGGACTGTTTTTTGCAATAATGGGAAATGCTTTACTTAATGATATTGTAGGCTTGCTTGGGGCAGACAGTGCGCAGAGTCTTGCATTTACCAAAGATTACATGAGAATCATACTTTTGGGCGCACCGTTTATGATGGCTCAGTTTGTTATAAACAATCAGCTAAGGTTCCAGGGAAGCGCATATTTTGCAATGATCGGTCTTATGAGTGGCGCAGCGATGAACATGGTCCTTGATCCGCTTCTTATCTGGGTATTCCATATGGAAGTAACAGGAGCTGCGATTGCTACTGTAATGGGGCAGATCACAAGCTTTTTTGTCCTTCTTATAGGAACGACAAAGGGCGAGAATATTAAACTTAGCATCAAAAAAATCAAATTGAACGCGCATTATCTTTTCGAAATAGTAAATGGTGGTATTCCTTCACTGTTTAGGCAGGGACTTGCGGCAATAGCAACGCTTGTACTCAATACGCAGGCAGGAATATTTGGACATGACGCTGCTATTGCGGGAATGTCATTGGCAACAAAGATTTTAATGCTCATGGTGTCAGCGCTTATCGGTTTTGGTCAGGGATACCAGCCTGTGTGCTCGTTTAACTACGGCGCAGGGCTTACAGCGAGGGTAAAAGAGGGATTTTATTTTTGCTTAAAGTATGCGGCGGTTTTCCTTATATGCATGGGTGCGGCATGTTACTTTTTTGCACCGAATCTGATAGGTCTTTTCTCCAAAGACGTAGCTGCAGTGGAGGTTGCTGTTAAGTCGCTCAGATTCCAGTGCATGACGTTATTCTTATCGGCACCGATTATAATGAGCAATATGATGCTTCAGTCTATAGGTAAGGGATTAAAAGCTTCAATTACAGCTTCTGCGAGAAACGGTATCTGCTTTATTCCGATGATACTGCTTCTTCCGAGATTTTTTGGAATTACAGGTGTTGAGATCGCGCAGCCGTGTGCTGATGTTCTTTCCGCAATTATCGCTGTTCCTATGGCATATTCGGAACTTAGGAAGTTTAAGTGATATAATGTAAGGTATCATAACGATATACAATCATACAATTTCATAGAAGGAGGTATTTTCATGGGTAAACTGTTACTTACAGGTGTTGATGGAAATCTTGGCGCTGAGGCAGCGAGAGTGCTGCTGACATTGGAAGATAAGAGCAATCTTATTTTTTGCGGCTACAGTGAAGATTCACTTAAGGGATTTGCAGCTCAGGGAGTTGAGACACATGTGACGGATTTCAATTATCCCGACGGACTTGCGGAAGCATTTAAGGGTGCAGATGTTCTTGCTCTTATTTCTATGCCTTTTGTAGGTGAAAAGAGACAGAGTGCCCACAGAAATGCTATCGATGCTGCGAAAAAAGCGGGTGTAAAGAAGATTATCTACACATCTCTTGTAAATGCAGGCGATGAGACCAATCCTTCGATTGAAAAGCTGGATCATATCTACACTGAGAACTATGTTAAGAGTGAGGGGCTCGATTATATCTTCCTTCGCAATTCTCAGTATGCAGAGGCTATGATCACCAACTATTTTACATATGTACATGCAAACGCACCGCTTACAAACAGCCAGGGCGACGGACTTATGGCTTACATCTCAAGAAAAGACTGCGCCAAGGCGGTTGCTTACGCACTTCACCGCGCATCCGAATATGATCACGCAACTCTCAATATCAATGGAAAAGAGCTTATGACTATCACGAAATTTGTCGAGATCGGTAACAAAGAGACCGGCAACAACATAAGCTACAAGGCAGTTACCGATGAAGAAAATTACAAGATCTTTGATGCGATGGGAGTTCCGAGAACTACAGACGGTGTTTTCCAAAAGGGAAGCGAAGCGCCGTTCTCAAGCGACGGCATGGTAACCTTTGCCCAAGCAATCAGAGAAGGCAAGATGGCGGTTCACACCGATGACTTCAAGAAGCTCACAGGTGACGATCCCATCACGGTTGATTTCATGTTTGCTCACAGCGATGACTTCCAGATCGGCGAGAGACATTCGAAAGACAAGAAGTGATGTAAGCAGTTCAAAATAATTGATTGACACATTAAACCAAAGAATATTAATATATAAAAAGTGAACGGCAAGGGCGCCTTTAACACGAGCAGGAGTGCTCGCTGTTTTAGGTCCCTTTTTTTTGTGCAGAGCACTTAGTGCGAGCCATATTTTTTCCAATGGAGGTCAAAATGAGCAAATATACCAAAGAAGACATTTTCCGTATCGTTGAGGAAGAGGACGTAGCATTTATAAGGCTTCAGTTCTGCGATATCTTCGGCATTCCCAAAAACATTGCCATAGCTGCAAGCCAGCTTGAATGTGCGCTTAACAACGAGTGCATGTTTGACGGTGTGTCGGTTGAAGGTTTTGTCAGAAGCGACGAGAGCGATATGTATCTGTATCCCGATCTTGACAGCTTCGAGATATATCCATGGAGACCGCAGTCCGGCAAGGTCGCGAGAATGTTCTGTAACGTCTATACGGTTGACGGCAAGCCTTTCATGGGCGATTCCAGAAATGTTCTTCATGAGGTGGTAAAAAAAGCTGAGAAAATGGGGCTTAATTTCAAACTCAATCCCGAGCCTGAATTCTTCCTTTTTGACTTTGATGACGAGGGAAGACCAACAAACAAGACCCATGAAAAAGGCGGATATTTTGACGTTGCGCCCGCAGACCAGGGAGAAAACGTAAGAAGAGATATAATCCTTAACCTCGAAGAACTCGGTTTTGATATCTCATCTTCACATCATGAGATTGCTCCTGCGCAGCATGAGATTGACTTCAGAGAAGAAGACGCAGAGCGAACTGCAGATATGATCATGACCTTCAGAATGGCAGTAAAGACAATTGCCAAGAAGCACGGACTCTATGCGACATTTATGCCCAAGCCCACTGAGGGAATCAGCGGATCCGGCATGCATATCAACATCATCGCACATGATGATGGCGGAAAGAATATATTTGTCGACGATAAGGGCGAACTTTCGGAAACAGCCAAGTACTTTATCGCCGGCGTGCTCAGCCACGTTAAGGCAATGACACTTGTGACCAATCCTATCGTCAATTCATATAAAAGACTTGTTCCGGGCTATGATGCACCGGTCAATATATCATGGTCTTCTTCGGGCGCCAACAGAAGCGCTCTTATAAGAATACCTTCAAAGCGCGGACAGGATACCAAGATTGAACTTAGAAATCCTGATTCCACCTGCAATCCTTACCTTGCGATCGCACTTATCCTGGCAGCAGGTATGGATGGAATTGAAAAGAAAATGACTCCTCCTGAGGAACTTAGCGACAACCTCAAGAACGCAACCTACGACGACCTCAGAGAAAGCGGACTTGAGACACTTCCCATGACACTTGGAGAAGCAATCGAAGCATATCAGGATGATGAATTTGTAAAAGAAGTCCTCGGAAGTTCCATATTCAACAAGATACTTGATGCAAAGCGCAAAGAGTGGAAAGATTTCCGCACCTGCGTAACACAGTGGGAGATTGGAAGATACCTTAACATATTCTGATAAAAGGTAGATTCGTCGGTACGTTGAATAAAATTTGTGGAAATTTGAGGCTTATTTGTGAATATAATCATTGCTTTTGCGAAATCGGATGATGCGCAAAATTTTAAAAGCATATTAAGCCGTGGCGGATATGACGGAATGATCACCTGCACTTCGGGAGCGCAGGCTCTTTCTGCTATGGAAGATTTTGGAAGCGGAGTCGTAATTTGCGGCTACCGCTTAAATGACATGCTCTACAGCGAGCTTGCCGAGGATCTTCCCAGGTTCTTTCAGATGCTGATGATCGCATCGCCGGACAAAGCACCTCTTGATAGCTGCGGAGACAAGCTGGTTTATCTGCCGACTCCGCTTAAGAAGTCGGATCTTTTTTCCACACTTGAACTCATGCTCGAGGGCGTGACACGAAGTAGAAAGAAAGCCAAAGAGAAGGCCAAGCAGGCGGGGCGTTCCGACGAGGAGAAAAAAATCATAAATCAGGCAAAAGAAATCCTGATGGACAGGCACCATATGACAGAGCCTGAGGCGCACAGATACCTGCAGAAATGTGCGATGGATTCGGGAACGAATCTCAGAGAGACCGCGGAAATGGTCATTTCGCTGTCGGCTATATAATATGTGCTCTTTGATAAAAATTACAGAAACCCGCTTTTTTATGCATGATAAAGTGCAATAATCCGTGAAATGTGGTAAAATATCTCATCGTTATAAAATTTAATAGGAAAAGAAAATATACTGATGCGGAATTTTTATCACACAATAATAATAAATCTTCACAGAATTATATTTTATCTTATTAAGTCTAATTTATGGCTGAGACATATTGAGAAACACTCGGAGGAAGACAGATACGCTCTTGCAAACGAGATGGTCACATGTATGAACAAGTCATCGGGATACCAAACCATTGCTTACGGGTATGAGAACCTTCCCAAGGAAGGCGGGTATATGCTGTATCCCAACCATCAGGGCAAGTACGATGTCCTTGGAATATTCAATACTCACAAGAGTCCGGTCTCATTCGTGATGGATGAAAAGAGATCACATCTGGTGCTGGTCTCGGAATTTCTCAGGCTTGTTGAAGGCAAGACAATCGAATTAAACGATCCAAGACATACCATAACAGTTTTTAAAGAGATGGCGGAGGAGCTTAAGAGGGGCAGGAAATTCATTCTTTTTCCCGAGGGAGGCTACAAGGAAAATAACGGAAATGTCGTGGAACCTTTTAAGGCGGGGAGCTTTAAGGTTGCGCAGATGGCGAAAGTTCCGATTGTTCCGGTGGCCCTTGTGGATTCTTATAAGGTGTATAACAGCGACCACGTAGGCCCTGTTACAACATATGTCTATTACCTTACCCCAATAAGCTATGATGAATACAAAGATATGCGCAGTCACGAGATTGCGGAAAAAGTAGAGAAGATCATCAAAGACAAGATCGCAGAGCATCTTGAGAAAAATAATTAGTATCTTCCGGAGGAAGTGATGAATAAGCTTTTTGCCATATTTGCGGCAGTAATTCTTATTGCCGGTGTCCTGGTATTTACACACGGCGAGCTCAACAAAGACAGCGAAGACGAGCCTGAGACCTATCGTTGGATGAGAATATTAGGTGTAATACTGATAATAATAGCGATTGCATGTGCGATATTATGTAAAAACATGTTTTGAAATGTGTTCCCTTTTTATAATATGAGGTGTAAAATATAACGTAATTAAGCAAATTATATTATGAGGGAGGGAATACAATGGCAGCTACAACTATTAAGACTAAGGTTGAAATTCAGTACGAGGATCTTACGGTTACAGGGGATCAGCTTATTTCAAAGGCTAAGAAAGCGTATGGAAAGAAGGATATCAAGGACCTTAACATCTACGTTAAGCCTGAAGAGAGAATGGGCTACTACGTTGTAAACGGAAGTGAAAACGGTTCTTTCGACCTTTAATATTACGAATGAAACAGATCTGATCGCAGACGGGAAAGTACGCTTTTTCGTCTGTTTTCTTTTGCGGAAAACATGGTATTATAATATGGTTAAAGTGTGACCTTGGAAGGACAATCATTTGGGCAAAAAAAACATTTCAGATAAGCAGAAACTTAATATTGCCATGCTTGGACATAAACGCGTTCCTTCTAGAGAAGGCGGTGTCGAGGTTGTAGTGACCGAGCTGTCTACGAGAATGGCTAAGCTTGGACACAAAGTAACCTGCTACAACAGACAAGGACATCATGTGGCGGGCGAAGAATACGACTCTTTTGCGGGAGATACGTATGAAGGAGTAAGGCTCGTCAATGTCCCCACGATAAACAGAAAAGGACTTGCGGCGGCGACGTCTTCGTTATTCGGAGCGATAAAGGTCGCTTTCGGCAAATATGATGTGGTGCACTTTCACGCAGAGGGGCCTTGCGCAACGATGTGGATTCCCAAACTCATGGGGAAAAGATGCATTGCGACCGTTCACGGACTTGACCATCAGAGGCAGAAGTGGAGCAGGTTTGCAAGCGCATATATAATGATGGGTGAGAAAGCCGCGGTAAAGCATGCGGATGAGATAATAGTCCTTAGCAAAAATGTGCAGAAGTACTTCCTTGATAAGTACGGAAGGAAAACCGTTTACATACCTAACGGAGTGAACAGACCGGTTCTCACGGAGCCGCATAATATCAAGAAAAAATACGGACTTGATAAAGATGATTATATTCTCTTTTTGGGAAGACTTGTTCCCGAGAAGGGCTTGGAATACCTTATAAAAGCATTTATGGAACTTGATACGGACAAAAAGCTTGTGGTTGCGGGAAGTAGCAGCGACACACAGGAATTTGTCGACAGAATACATAAGCTTGCGAGCAAAGATGACAGGATAATCTTTACAGGATTCGTTCAGGGAAGGATGCTTTCGGAGCTTCTGAGTAACAGCTACCTGTACGTGATCCCATCGGACCTTGAGGGAATGCCGCTTACTCTACTTGAAGCAATGAGCTACGGCAATTGCTGCCTGACATCCGATATTCCGGAATGCATAGAAGTGTGCGGAGGAAAGGCGCTTTCTTTTAGGAAAAGTGATGTAAAGGATTTAAGAGATAAGCTAAGGATGCTTATTGACGACGAGGAGAAGGTGAAAAATTACCGCAAGGAAGCCTCGGAATATGTTTGCGAGCATTATAACTGGGAAAGAATCGTTGATGAGACGATAAAGGTTTATAAAGGGCTTTAAAGGGCTTTAAATTTAAGAGTAAAGTGCTGATTGATGCGCTATAGAAGAAAGAAGGATACAGATGGAGAAACTTGCAATAAACGGAGGTACTCCGGTAAGAAAAGAAAAAATTTATTACGGCAGACAGTGGATAGATGAAGATGATGTAAAGGCTGTGGCAGAGGCTCTTACGGATGACCTTATTACATGCGGCCCCCGCGTTGCGGCACTTGAGAAAAAACTCTGTGAAGTAACAGGAGCAAAATACGCTGTGGCTGTAAGTAACGGCACGGCGGCACTTCACTGCGCATGTCTTGCTGCAGGAATAGGAGAGGGAGATGAAGTGATAACATCACCGATCACATTTGCGGCATCCGCAAACTGTGCGGTTTATGTCGGTGCGACACCTGTTTTTGCAGATATTAATACTGAGACTTACAATATAGATCCCGCAAGCATTGAGGCACATATCACAGATAAGACCAAAGCTGTGGTTGCGGTTGCATATACGGGACAGTCTGTTGATTATGCAAGGATACAGAAAATCTGCGATAAGCACGGACTTACACTTATCACCGATGCGGCTCATGCGATAGGAACCAAGTACAACGGACAGCCGGTGGGCTCTATAGGCGATATGACCTGCTTTAGCTTCCATCCTGTTAAGACGGTAACTTCGGGAGAGGGCGGAGCGATTACAACGAATGATCCGGAATTATATAAGAAGTTGAGACTTGCGTCACAGCACGGAATCGTGAGAAATGAAGCTGATCTTGTGCATGAATCCGACGGAGCATGGTACTACGAGATGCAGGAACTCGGATTTAACTACAGACTTACAGATATCCAGTCGGCACTTCTCATAAGCCAGCTCAATAAACTACAGAAATTCTCTGACAGAAGAAAAGAGATTGTAAAAAAATACGATGAAGCTTTTAAGGATATACCTGAGATAATCGTACAGAAAGAGATCCCTGAGTCGGATACAACAAGACATCTGTATGTGATACAGCTTGACCTTGATAAGCTTAAATGCAACAGAAGAGAGTTCTTTGAAGCTCTTTCTGCAGAAAATGTTCAGCCTCAGGTTCATTATGTGCCTGTTTACTACTTCCCGTTCTATGAGAAGAGAGGGTATAAGAAAGGTCTTTGCCCCAATGCAGAGAAGCTATACAACGGAATGATGAGTATACCTCTTTATCCGCTTATGACAGACAGCGATGTGGATGACGTTATAGCAGCGGTTAAGAAGGTAGCAGAGGGCTACAGAGCTTGATGTGTGCGGCTTGCTAATAAAAAGTAGACAAGCTTTCATATAATGAATTAAAATTGAATTTAAGAAAAAGTGATAAACGGAGACATTTATGAAAAGTTCTATATTAGATAATAAAACTATATTGGTCACAGGAGGAACAGGTTCATTTGGACACTGCTTTACTCAGTATCTTCTTGAAAATTACAATCCCAAGAAGATAATCATCTATTCAAGAGATGAATATAAGCAGTTCACAATGGCAAATGAGCGTGTGTACAAAGAGAACGCCGACAAGATGAGATTCTTCATCGGTGATATCAGAGACGGAGCAAGATTTGAGAGAGCATGCGAGAACGTTGATTATGTCATCCATGCTGCAGCTCTTAAGCAGGTTCCTGCTTGTGAGTACAATCCGGACGAAGCTATCAAGACAAATATCGCCGGCGCTCAGAGCGTTATAAATGCAGCACTTAATACAGGTGTAAAAAGAGTAGTTGCACTTTCTACAGATAAGGCTGTTAACCCTGTAAATCTCTACGGTGCTACCAAGATGGTATCAGACAAGCTCTTTATCGCAGCTAATGCATATTCGGGAGCTAAGGATGTCAACTTCTCAATCGTAAGATACGGTAATGTTGCAGGAAGCAGAGGTTCTATCATTCCTTTCTTCAAAGAGCTTATCGCAAAGGGAGAAAAAGAGCTTCCTATCACAGATTACAGAATGACACGTTTCTGGATCAGCCTTCCCGAGGGTGTTGAACTCGTTCTCAAGGCACTTGCAGAGGCTAAGGGCGGCGAGACATTCATCAGCAAGATTCCTTCATTCAATGTAAAAGATCTTGCTGAGGCTATGTGCCCCGGAATCAAGACTGTTGAAGTCGGAATCAGACCCGGTGAGAAGCTTGATGAGATAATGGTAACAACAGAGGATGCACCTTTCACATACGAATATGACAAGCACTTCATCGTATATCCTCAGGTTGTATTTAACGAGAGACAGGTTCCGGATCTTTCAGGTAAGAAAGTTGCGGACGGTTTCTATTACAGCTCAGGAAACAACACAGAGTGGATGTCTGTTGATGAGATCAGAAGAAGACTTCCCGAGGCGGTAGATCACTAAGAGGTAGATGATATACGCATTTATGGCTTTTGCCACTATATCATATTGCATATGCAGAAAGGAGAACCACTATGTACGAACAGATTAAATTACCCTATGCTACAAATGCTCTTGAACCCCACATTGACCAGCTTACGGTTGAGACACATCACGGTAAGCACCACGCCACTTATACCAAGACTTTTAATGAACTTGCAGAAAAAGCAGGAATGAGTAATCTCAGTGCGGAGGAACTCCTTGCATCACTTGATAAGGTCTCTGATGAGACTTTGAGAAAAGGACTCAGAAATCAAGGTGGTGGATATTATAACCACAACCTTTATTTTGAGATGTTTTCACCAAGCCCCGCAAAAGCTCCTTCGGGAAAACTTGCAGAGGAGATCGACAAGACTTTCGGCAGTCTCGATGAGCTTAAAGAGCAGCTTTCAAAGGCAGCAGCAGGTCAGTTCGGTTCCGGATGGGCATGGCTTTCGACAGATAAGAGCGGAAAGCTCACTGTTTCTGCATCTCCCAATCAGGACAATCCGATAAGCGAGGGCAAAGGGCTTATCCCGATTGTTGCACTCGATGTCTGGGAGCATGCATATTATCTTAAATACAAGAATCTTCGTCCCGACTACATCAAGGCATTCTTTGAGATCCTTGACTGGGGCAAAGTTTCCGAAAGATACAACAGCATAGTCTGCTAAGTGGTCCTAGGGGACGGGGTTAGTGGACCATTCTGCAGATCCGTTTAACCGTGGTACCGGAGACGTCCATAACTCTGGCGACTTGCCTGATTGTCAGCCCTTTTTCCTTTAATACACGGATATATTCATTTCTTTTTACTTTCTCAAGGTTTACCACAGCAGAAGTTGATGGGAGATTAGTTACTGACTTAAATATATCCAGGGCTTTTTCATCTGTATGAAAATGATTTGTTTCACGATGATCGTTCGAGAATAGAGCATTTTCGGGAGCTACAGTTTCAGTTGCGAAATACTTAAGTAAAAAATCCTTTGAGCCGGCGATGTTGTAAGCGAATGACACGTTGACCAAAGGATTTTTCGCACCATAAAAGGCATTAAGGAATCTTCTTCGAATATAATATGCTGATTGACAGAACGAAGTATGATATGATATATGCCGGTTGAACTCAGAATTCTGGGTTTTCTTGGCATAAAACACTCCTAAAAGATAAAAAATAGAATTAAAAAATATTTGACTTTGAGATTATATATTCATTGAGAGGAAATTACAATATGTATTTGAAAAATGGACCACAAACCCCGTCCCCTAGGACCAAAATTCTGATGGTCAATAAGTTTTTGTATCCGAATGGTGGGTCGGAGACTTATATATTCAAGCTGGGTGAAGCGCTTGTTAAGCAGGGGCATGAAGTCCAGTACTTTGGCATGGAGCATGAGGGGAGATGCGTTGGGAATGCAGTCGATGCATACACGTCAGATATGGATTTCCATGGAGGCAGTAAATTAAGCAAGCTCACGTATCCAATCAAGACAATATACAGTATAGAAGCGAGAAAAAAGATACGACTTGTGCTCGATGACTTTAAGCCCGATGTTGTTCATTTAAACAACTTCAATTACCAGCTTACGCCGTCTGTGATCCTTGAAGTTGTTAAGTGGAGAAAAGAAAACAAAAGAGAGTGTAAGATCTTCTTTACCGCGCATGACTATCAGCTTCTGTGCCCGAATCATATGTTTAATAATCCAAAGACACATGAGAACTGTGAGAAGTGCGTTGGCGGGCATTTTGCGAATTGCATAAAAGGGAAATGCATTCACGGCTCGGTGGCTAAGTCGGCAGTGGGAGCTATGGAAGCATACTTCTGGAAATATAAGGGAACATATAAGTTTATTGATAAGATAATCTGCTGCTCGGAGTTTATGAAGACCAAGATGGATACCAATCCTGTGTTCGCGGGCAAGACAGTGGCGATGCACAATTTTATTACGCATGCGGAGAAAGGCCCTACAGATGATAAGCAGGCAGGGGAAAGATATGTTTTGTACTTTGGAAGATTCTCGTGGGAAAAAGGTGTCAGAACACTGATCGATGCGTGTAAAGAACTTCCGGATATAAGATTTATCTTCGCAGGAAACGGTGAGTATGCGGAGGAGATTGAGAAGCTTTCAAATGCTAAGAATGTAGGTTTCAAGACCGGTGATGAACTTGATAAGCTTATTAGAAACGCTGAGTTTACTATATGCCCGTCGGAATGCTATGAAAACTGTCCGTTCTCTGTAATGGAGAGCCAGGAGAGGTTAGTGCCTGTAATAGGAGCAAATATCGGGGGTATTCCGGAACTTGTTGAGGATGGAAAGACGGGTAAATTGTTTGCGAGTGGAAATTCAAAAGAATTGGCGCAAGTCATAAGAAATCTTTGGGAATCACCTGAAGAATTAAGTAGATATAGAGAAAAACTTAAGGAATTAAATAGGCTCGACGCAGATGAATACGCGAGAGATTTGATTGATAAGTATGGTGAATGATTAAAAAAATTACGAAAAAGACAAGAATCTGAGGGATTGCATCATATGAAGATATTATTTCTTCCAAACTGGGAGGTTATGAAGTGCAGTGAGGCACCGAAGGACAAGCAACCTCCCGATTATTATGTAAAGGGTGAAGACTACTGGTTTTTTAGATATTTTGAGAGAAAGCCGGAGGTTGATATTATTGATGTCGCATCTACAAAGTGGATACAGAATATAGAGAAGAATAAGCTGAGATTCTATGTGATACAGGCGCTGAAGGCGATACCAAGGCTTAATAAGTATGACCTTGTTGTGTCGCACGGGATGCAGAGCGGCGTTGTTATAAGCTTGTGTAGGAGACTCTTTAAGACGAGAGCAAAGCATATTGTATTTGATATAGGTGCGTTTAACAGCGCGGCAGAGAGCGGCGCGGCGCTTAAGCTGATGCAATTTGCCAGCAGGTCGATTGACGGTTTTATTTATCATACAAGCAGTCAGATAAAGTACTACGAGAAGTTTTTTCCATGGATTGTGGATAAATCGCAGTTTATAAGATTCGGAACGGACGCGGAGTATTTCACAGAAGAAAGCGACGTCCGGAAAACTAATAATGCTTCAGCCAAGAGGCAGGAAACCCCTGATGCTCCTATCCAAACCCCTTACTGCATCTGCGTCGGCTACTCCAAGAGAGACTGGGACACCGTGATCAAGGCATTTGAACTTGCACAGCCCAAAGATCTCAAACTCCTTCTGGTTGGACATGTGGAAGATAAGTACAAAGACATAGCAAATGTCGAGCAGATGGGCTTTGTATCGATATCAGAATTAAAGAATCTTATTACAGGTGCTAAATTCGGTATCCTTCCGCTAAAGTCGTACAACTATTCATATGGCCAGATGACGCTTCTTCAGCAGATGGCTATGGGTAAGTGCGTGATCGCATCCAAAGTGCCGAGCCTTGTGGATTACTATGAGGAGGGCGTAACAGCGGTATCTTATGAGCCTGAGAATGCACGGGAGCTTGCGAATGTGATCAATAGCATAAACACCGATGACGCCATGCGCGAAAAAATCGGAATTAATGCCGCGGATTATGTGAAGAATATGAGCAACGAATGCACAATGGCAAAAGAAATTGAATTGTTTTTGGAAAGATATTGATATAATAAATAGGATATGAATAAACAAATGACTAATAATTGCAAAACAATCGCATACGATCTTATAACAGCCCAGCCCTCGTTTGGCAGCAAGTTCCATGGCGGCGGAGAATATGTGAAGGCTGTTTTTGAAGAGCTTGTAAACAGATATCAGGGAAAAGGCGCGGAGATAATAGCTTTTTATGCTAAGGACAGATTCCTTGATGACTGGATAAAAGAGCTTATTAAGGAAAAGAATGTCAGGACGGTATATATAAATGAGCCGAATGATATTATAAGCAAGATATCAAGCGGAGAAGTTAAATGTGATGTCTTTTACTCCGCGGGAACGATCGTATTTGACAGAAAAGAGCTTCCGGGAGATATGATCACTATCGGTACTTTCCATGATCTTAGGGACTTTGAAGAACCTGTCGACAATTATTCACATCTTTATTATGATGGAATGACCGACAAGATAAAGCAGTGCGGCAAATATTTAAGGCGCAGGTATCTCAGGAACAGGAACCTCGGCAGATACGCGGTATGTGCGGCAGGATATGACAGGATAGTATGCGTTTCGGAGCACACAAGAGCTATGATGGAGACTTATCTTCCTGAGACGAGGAATAAGATCGCGGGCGTATTGTACACTCCGAGTAAGCACTACATGGAGCCTGAGAGCGAAAAAACAGGTCTGAATGT
>JAEEGI010010694.1_pt1 | contig 19908 bp, 20 predicted proteins | sample 8958751 | NCBI WGS metagenome assembly JAEEGI01 (sample SAMN16246545, study PRJNA631951) | gut metagenome | biome: gut microbiome; feature: rumen; material: KS-attached | host: Bos | place: Iran: Karaj | collected 2018-10 | reverse complement strand
CTGAGGTTCGTTGCCATAGACGAGGCGGAAGTGATTCATGTTGAGAATATGGGTGTGGCTGCGAGAGGGATCCCACATATCGACAGTATCCACATAGAAAGGTGCATAGGCGCTATCGTAGGGAATTCGCCGCAAATGGTCGGTAATAAATGGCAAGATTGAGCCCTGAGCGGAGTCGAAGTTGTAGAAAGCAGGCAACGAGTCGCCATAGACACGGAGCGTATCAGTACTGATAATGATATTGTTCCCGTAATTGTTGGACGGCAAGTCGGGACAGAGCGCCGAAGGGTCGGAAGCCATGCTGATGCTGCGGGGCTGGCAAAGGTCGCCATCGGCCGGTGATTCGATATAATTATAGCCTGTACAGGAACGCACATAGCCTGGCTTACGCCAACGGAACAGGTTAGCCGACTGGAAATAGGCGGTGAGATAGACTTGGACCGAAGAATCAAAGGGCAGAGTAATCCATTGCTCGACGGCACGGGGATTGGAGAAGAGGGAATCAGGAGCCCATAGCACACTGTCCACATCGTCGAAAGGGAGCAGATGAAAACGCACCGAGTCTTCCAGCACCACAGTATCGGCCACAACAATCGATGTACTACAGGGCTGATAGTTCTGCCCTTTTGCCCAGAAGGGCAGCATCAGGAGCAACGTTATGACTAAATATCTGTGATGCATAAGGATGTTATTGTGGTTTATTGGACGACAACATTTTGGAACACGTACTGATACCCAAATACCACCCCAGTCAAGTCGTCGGACATGTTCACATATCGCAATAGTCTATACTTCATACTTTTGTTTGACATAGCATTAATGGGTATAACGTTTATCCGTTTGAGTGTGATAACGAGAAAATGGAAAGAAAATTGTGTACCCATGCACTTTGGCAAAGTGATTATGGATAGTTTTGTCTATTTTTATATTATGTCGCGTTCCTGTCGGGACGCGTTCTGATGCTCCAGATAATCATCGCGCTGCGCAATGTACAATGTTATCCCCTTGGGGGTGATATAGGAGTCTCTCGTGTCAACCGCCGTGTGGGAGCGCACTAAGTCCGGCTGCTGCCAATGGAAGAGGTTTGCCTGGTTGAAAGGACGGTAAGGCTTACGCGGAGGGTATCGCTACAGCCTACCGAGACCCATTGCCCGGCAGAGGAGGGGTCGGGCACAAATAATAAGGTGTCGGCCACCGTGATGGAGACTGTGCACGTCGGCTGTATCTGGGCTCGCACCTCGGTCACAAACGAGAGCAAAGCAACAGACAACAGGATATATTTGTGCAACGGCATGGCTAGAAATCACTATTGTTATTTCATACAGCCTCAGTAACGCAGAAAGTCCGAAAAATTTGTATTGCCGCTTCTAAATTGAAAGTTGAAAATTGAGAGTTGAAAGTTGCTGCCGCACTTGGATAATTCTCAACTCTCAACTTCAACAACACGGAATCGAATCTAAATAAAAAGGGGTGTCCCACGATTGCAGGACACCCCCACTGGAGTCATGAAAAAAACAATTCTGTTTTAGTGCAGGAAGGCCAGCAGAATACCGGCGGCAACAGCCGAGCACACCACGCCGGCCACATTGGGACCCATGGCGTGCTGGAGGAGGTAGTTGGTCTTGTCGTACTCGAGGCCTACGTTGTTCGACACACGGGCGGCATCGGGCACAGCGCTGACGCCGGAGTTGCCAATGAGGGGGTTAATCTTGTTGCCTTCTTTGAGGAAGAGGTTGAAAATCTTCACAAACAGGACACCGAAGAAGGTGGCCACGATGAAGGAGAAGGCACCCAGACAGAAGATGAGCACCGAGCGGCCGGTAAGGAACGAGGTGGCCTGGGTGGAGGCACCGACGGTGATACCTATGAGCAGGGTGCAGATGTTGACGATGGCGTTGCTGGCCACCTCGCTCAGACGCTTGGTGACACCGCACTCCTTCAACAGGTTGCCGAAGAAGAGCATACCCAGCAGGGGCAGACCGCTCGGCACGATAAAGGCGCAGAAGAGGAAACCAACGATGGGGAAGGAAATCTTCTCGAGCTTGGAGACCTGGCGCGGAGGTTTCATGCGGATGGTGCGCTCCTTGGGCGTGGTCATGAGTCGCATGATAGGCGGCTGGATGACGGGCACAAGTGCCATGTAGGAATAGGCCGAGACGGCAATGGCGCCCATCAGGTCAGGGGCCAACTGCGACGAGAGGAAGATGGCCGTGGGGCCGTCGGCACCGCCGATGATGCCAATGGCACCTGCCTCGTTGGGGGCAAATCCCAAAGCCAGAGCACCGGCATAGGCGGCAAAGATGCCCGTCTGCGCGGCGGCGCCAATGAGGAAAAGCTTGGGATTGGAGAGCAGGGCGGAGAAATCCGTCATGGCTCCGATGCCGAGGAAAATGAGTGGCGGGTACCAGCCGTTTTGGACACCGTGGTACAGGATGTTCAATACCGAGCCGGTCTCATATACGCCTATCTTCAGCCCTGGATAGAAGGGTATGTTGCCCACGAGCATGCCGAATCCGATGGGGACAAGAAGCAGGGGCTCGAACTCGAACTTGACACCCAGGAAGATGAATGTCAGGCCAAAGAGTATCATGATGATGTGGCCCCATGTGACGTTGGCGAAACCCGTGTACATGAGGAACTGTACCATCTGGGTCGACAGAAAGTCCATGAAACCACCTGATGCTAATAAACTGAACATGTTGTTTAAAATTAATAATTGAAAATTAAAAACTAACAATCAAAACTGGAAGGTTTTAATTCTTAATTCTCAGTTCTTACTTCTTTTTAGCTGATGACGATAAGGGTGTCGCCTTCGAGAACGCTGTCGCCCTTGCGGACATTGATGGAGGTGACGGTGCCTTCGGTGTCGGCCTCGATGTTGTTCTCCATCTTCATGGCCTCAAGCAGCACGACAGTCTGGCCGCTCTTGACCTGGTCGCCCACATTGACAAACACGTCGAGAATGGTGCCAGGCAGGGGCGTAGTGACCTTGGTGCCGCCGGCTGCTGCACCCGGACGGGGAGCAGAGGCGCGCTGCACATCGCCGTTGGCAGCCGACACGCGGGGAGGCATGCGGTCGTTGATGACGGTGGTGCGGGTTTTGTGTTCGTGCAATTCCTGGTCGACGGTCACAGTATAGGGGGTGCCGTTGACTTCGAGTTTTATTTCCTGGCCTTCCACATCGTTGATGTCAACGCTGTATTCTGTGCCGTTTATTTTGAGTTTGTAATTTTTCATTGTATTTCTCTATGATAGGTTCTGTTTCTGTAAATCTTATCTGCTTTTGTGAGGCATGTTGGGGCGCTCGGAGAAGTATTTGTTCATGTTGTAGAACTTGGCGTTCCACGGTGTCCATGCGCGCTCCACCTTCTGGATGGTGATAACGGTGTCTTCCACATCGTGGAGATCCTGACTGTAGGCGTAGATGGCAGCGGCAATGGCAGCATACACTTCACCGTCGGAACCGGAGGCCTTGGCAACAGCGGCAGCCGGGGTGCCCTTGGCATCCTTTTTATTGCGGTTCTGGATGCGCTGGATAAGGCCGCCGTAGCCGAACATGATGGACATGACGCATATCAGGGCGAAGAACACCACCGAGATGGCCACTACAGCAAGACCAAAACCATGGGGGTCGGAGGCCTGGATGCGCTCGGACTGTTTGGGCACGTGGTAGTGGAAAGTGGTGGACTGTGAGATATTCTCCAACCCGTTGGCGATGCTGATGAAGTTCAAGTCATAGCCCACAGGGTTTTTGCCTGCCACGATGATTTCATCGTCGGCGCAGTTGATTTGGAAAGCATACGATGAGGTGCTGAAACCCTGGCAGGCCACGGCCTTGAGGGTGTCGAAGCCCTGTTCTTCGGTACATTTCACCGGTTCCATGCTGACAACAGCAAGGAAAGAGGAGTCTTTGGCCGAGCTGGCGAGCACAAGAATCTTGTCGCCGAAAACGGTTACCGACTTGGGGCGCAGGATGTTTTTGAGGTCGTGGCGTCCGATATGCACATCAGTGGTAAAACGGCCCACACGGCACAGGGTGTTGCCCTCGCGCACAAGGAGGTCCACCGCACAGTCGATGCTGTCGATGACCACGAAGGCTTTCATGTCGGGGACATAGCATGCTTGGTTGGCCACCATGTTGATGGGTCCCATATCTGCATGCGGAGGCATGCCGGGCTCCATGGCGCCGGGCATCATGATGTCGGGAGTCGGTCCCCCGTGCCGATGCCCGCCCTGGCCAGGCTGTGCCACAACAGTGCCGGCCATGAGCAGCAAGCCAACGAATACTGTGACTATAGATTTAATTATCTTGTTCATTTCTTTAAAATACAATCAAAAAAGATTCGGTTTTCTTGAAAGAGTATCTGCCATGGGGCGGAAAAATCCGCGACCCATGGCGTTACTCCATCTTACTGCTTATTTCTTGGCTTTGTCGCAGCACTCTTTCTTGCCTTCGCAGCCCTGCTGGTTTTTGCAGCACTCTTTCTTGGCGGCGCAGCAGCTGTCCTGACCCTCGTGCTTGCAGCACTTGTGGTCGCAAGGCTTGCAGCAATTGGTATCGGTGCAGTTGGCGCAGTGGTTGGCAGCGCAGGCGGTGTCGGCGCAGGTGCACTCATGGTGATGGTGGCACTCGTGCTCGCACATCTCGGTCTGGGCGGTGCTGTCCACGGTCTCCTCAGCGGTGTTGTTGTTGTTGCAAGCAGACATACCGAAAGCGAAAGCGGCAGCCACTAAAGCAGTTAAGAAAACTTTCTTCATTTTGTTGTGTTGTTTTTGTGGGGTGAAGAACCCCTGGTTAATAATTAATTAATATGAAACAATAATTTGTTGCATTACTGTTACAAGGGGATGTTGTTGTGTTTCTTCAAAGGCAGCGACTCCTTCTTGGTGGCCAGCACCTGCAGGGCACGGGTGATGCGGAAGCGGGTGTTGCGGGGCTCAATGATGTCGTCGATGTAGCCGAAACGGGCAGCGCAATAGGGATTGGCAAACTGGTCGTTATAGTCAATCTCCTTCTGGGCGATGAACTTGGCACGCTCTTCGGGGTCTTCAATCTCCTTGATCTGGCGGCCATACAGCACCTCGGTGGCACCGCTGGCACCCATCACGGCAATCTGTGCGGTGGGCCATGCATAGTTGAAGTCGCCACGCAGCTGTTTGCAGCTCATCACGATGTGGGCACCGCCGTAGCTCTTGCGCAGGGTAACGGTCACCTTTGGCACCGTAGCCTCGCCATAGGCGAACAGCATCTTGGCACCGTGGACAATCACGCCATTATACTCCTGACCGGTGCCAGGCAGGAAGCCGGGCACATCGACCAGTGTGACGATAGGAATATTGAAGGCATCGCAGAAGCGGACAAAACGGCCGCCCTTGCGCGAGGCATTGCTGTCCAGCACACCGGCCATGGCCTTGGGCTGGTTGGCAACAATACCCACGCTCACGCCACCGAAGCGGGCAAAGCCCACCAGCAGGTTGGGAGCGAATTTCTCATGCACCTGAAGGAACTTTCCATCGTCGACGATAGCCTCGATGACACCCTTCATATCGTAGGGCTCGTTGGGGTTCTCGGGGATGATGCTGTTGAGGCTGTCCTCCAAGCGATCGATTGGGTCTTCGGTAGGCACATAAGGAGCCTCCTCAAAGTTGTTGGAGGGGATGTAGCTCATCAGGTCGCGGATAAGCTTGATGGTCTCCTCCTCGGTCTCGCCGACGAAGTGAGCCACACCGCTCTTGGTGGCGTGCACCATGGCACCGCCCAGCTTATCAACGGACACGTCCTCGCCGGTAACAGTTTTCACCACCTTCGGGCCGGTGAGGAACATATAGCTGTTCTCCTTGGTCATGAGGATGAAGTCGGTCAGTGCAGGGCTATAGACAGCGCCACCGGCACAGGGGCCGAAGATTGCACTGATTTGTGGCACCACACCGCTGGCAAGAATGTTGCGCTCGAAAATCTCGGCGTAACCGGCCAGCGAGTTGCTGCCTTCCTGGATACGGGCTCCGCCCGAATCGTTGAGGCCGATGACGGGTGCACCCGTTTTCATGGCCTGGTCCATAATCTTGCAGATTTTCAGCGACATTGTCTCGCTCAAGCTACCGGCAAACACGGTAAAGTCCTGTGCGAAGACATACACCGGACGGCCGTCGATGGTGCCGTAGCCGGTCACCACGCCGTCGCCGAGGAAGGACTGCTTCTGCATGTCGAAATTAACACAGCGGTGAGCGACAAACATGTCGAACTCTTCAAACGAACCCTCATCCAGCAACAGGGCGATACGCTCGCGGGCGGTCAGTTTGCCCTGCTCGTGCTGTTTGTCGATACGTTTCTGGCCACCACCCATTTTGGCCTCGCTCCTCTTGTCAAGGAGTTCTTTTATCTTTTCTTCAAATGCCATTATTTGAATTTTTTGTAGGTTATTGAACATAGGGTTTGCCGACGGCCTTAGCGACCGGCAGCGCATCCCTGGAAACTCTTATTTGCAGCAGAACTCGGTCAGCACACCCAGGGTGCTCTTGGGGTGCAGGAAACCGATGTGCAGACCTTCAGCGCCCATGCGGCTCTGCTGGTCGATGAGGCGGACGCCTTTCTCTTTGGCATCGTTCAAAGCCTTGTCAGTGTCCTCCATGCAGAAGGCAATATGATGCATGCCGCCCTTGCCACCGTTCTTTTCAATGAAAGCGGCGATGGTGCTTTCGGGGCAGGTGGGCTCGAGGAGCTCGATTTTCACTTCACCGACTTTGAAGAAGGCGGTCTTCACCTTCTGGTCGGTCACTTCTTCGATTGCATAGCATTTCAGTCCCATGACATCCTCCCAGTAGCGGATGGCTTCATCGAGGTTGGTCACGGCAATGCCAATGTGTTCAATGTGCGAAGGGGTCATTTTCTTAATATTTTTAATTTATATTTTATGTTATTTTTAGTCTTTTATTACTCTATAACAAAACCTTTCGGCGCTAAACATTCTTTAGCCGAAAATGCAAAAATACAAATAATATTTGATTTGGCAAATAAAACTTTCCCACCTCAATGTTAATTAACATTCTCGACCGAGAACCCAAACCGGTCATTGCGCCGACTGTTATTAGCTGTTTTTCCAGGCCGGTTTATCCCGGTAACGTCGCGACCGAATGGGAGCAACGTTTTTTTACGGTGAGGTGTTTGCCGCTTCGCGCGGAAGTTACGTTTTATTCTGCGATGGTTTACGCCAGCTTTCGACAACTTACTCCACCGTTCCGATAGTGTCGCATATTTGTCTCCAACGTTCTTCTCTTCGCCCTCCGGTCCCAGTGTTGCGCCGTTCTTTGTCTTATCGTTTTTCGATATGTTTCCCATTGTTTTCCCTTTTTGAAACGGAAAAGAAAGGGAAAACGAGCGAATAACGATCGAATAAATGACGGCGCTTGATGGTTGCATCAACGACCGATTGAAGTTGTCAAACCTAATTTACCTGCGCGCAGCTGCAAGGATTGAGTCGAGGTCGATGCCGCAGTCTTTGTGCAGCTGGGGTACAGGGCCATGGGTAACGAACTGGTCGGGGATGCCCAGCACGGTGACGGGCGGTATGACAGCGGCAGGGTTGGCTGATTTGACCAAGGCGAAGTATTCGAGCACTGCACTGCCCAGACCGCCTTTCTTCACGCCGTCCTCTACGGTGACTATGCGGCGAAAGCCTTGGGAAAGGATACTGTCGAGGAGAGCGGTGTCCAACGGCTTGAGATAGCGCATGTCGTACATGGCAGCACTGATGCCTTCGGCCTGCAGCCGACGGGCTGCATCAAAGGCGGCGTTGCCCACATGACCAATAGAAATGACTGCCACGTCGGCGCCTTCGCACAGGCATCGTCCCTTGCCGACAGGGAGAGCCTCCATGTCGTTGCGCCAGTCGGGATGGATGCTGAGGCCGCGCGGGTAGCGGATGGCCACAGCCCCCTGTCCGGGCAGCTGGGCGGTGTACATCATATTGCGGAGTTCGTGCTCGTCCATGGGTGCGCAGACGGTGAGGTTGGGGATGGGACGGAGATAGGCGAGGTCGAAGGCTCCGTGGTGCGTGGGGCCGTCGTCGCCCACAAGTCCTGCTCGGTCGAGGCACAGGATGACGGGCAAGTGCTGCAGTGCCACATCGTGGATTATCTGGTCATAGGCCCGCTGCATGAAAGAGGAGTAGATGTTGCAGAAGGGCTGCATGCCCTGGGCAGCAAGACCGGCGGCAAAGGTGACGGCATGCTGTTCGGCAATGCCGACATCGAATGCACGCGAGGGCATCTGTTCCATCATGTAGTTGAGGGAACAGCCTGTGGGCATGGCGGGAGTGATTCCCACGATGCGGGGGTTGTGCTTGGCCAGTTCGACAATGGTATGGCCGAAGACGTCCTGGTATTTCAGCGGCTGGCCGCCGTTGGGTTTCTTTATCTGTGCACCGGTCTCGGCATTGAACGGGCCCGGTGCATGATAGGTGACAGGATGTTTCTCGGCGGTGCGAAGGCCTTTGCCTTTTTTTGTTACCACATGGAGCAGTTTGGGTCCTTTGATGGCCTTGAGCTGTGCAAGGACTTCGACAAGCTCTTCGATGTTATGGCCGTCGATGGGGCCGAAATAGCGGAAGCCCAGCGACTCGAAGAGGTTGGGGGCACCGAGTGCGGCAGTCTTGGCCATCCGGGTGGCGCGCTGGAAGAAGTTGAGCGATTTGCCATGGCGGGCAGAGGGGTCATTGCGGTCGCCACCAAGGTGTCGCCACACTTTTTCTTTCAGCTGATTGTATTTGGGCGAGGCTGTGATGCGGGTGAGGTGGCGGTTGAGTCCGCCCACGGCTTTGTCGATGCTGATGCCGTTGTCGTTGAGGACGACGAGGATGTTGGCTTTTGACACCCCGGCATTGTTGAGGGCTTCGAAGGCTTCGCCGCCCGTCATGGAGCCGTCGCCGATGACGGCGATGTGCTGGCGTCGGGTGTTGCCCTGCAGGGTTGAGGCCGTGGCCATGCCGAGAGCGGCACTGATGGAGGTGGAGCTGTGTCCGGTGCCAAAGGCGTCGAAGGGGGACTCGTCCATGCGGGGGAAACCGCTCAGCCCACCATATGTGCGGATGGTGGGGAAGAGGTCGCGACGGCCAGTGATGATTTTATGGGAGTAGGCCTGGTGTCCGACGTCCCAGATGAGTTTATCGTCGGGGGTGTTGAACACGTAGTGCAGGGCAAGGGTCAGTTCAACGGTGCCGAGGCTGGAGGCCAGGTGGCCGGGATGGTGCGAGAGTGTTTCGATAATGTAATGACGAAGGTCGGCCGCCAGCTGACGGAGGTCTGAGACCGGTAGTTTTCTTAGATCTTGTATAGTGTTGATGCTGTCGAGCACCACGCCGGTGGCGTGTGGCTCGATGATGGGGTTGTCAAGTGTTTTGTCCTCGGTAGTCATGACAAAGGGATTGCTTGATTGCTTGATTGTTTGATTGCTTGAGTTTTTGATTGCTTGATTGTTTGATTGTTTGATTGCTTGATTGTTTGATTGCCTGGTTGTTTGATTGTTTGATTGCTTGATTGTTTGAGTGATTTTCACTCAAGCATTTACACATTGACTCACTTTATTAACTTATTTCAGCGGTGTTCGCGGCCTTCGGCTCAAGCACTCAAGCATTCATTCTTCTTGTTTCATTTGATAGGCGGGCGGCTCCTTCTCGATGGGTTTGTCAAAATCTTTGTTCAATCTCTTGTCGGTGGCGCGTCCCTGTGCGTTGTCATGCAATTCCCATTTGCCATTGACAAAGACATAGGCCAGTTCGACACCCGACGGTATATAGTATTGGTAGAGGCCTTCCATACCCTGTATTTGGGGAGTCACCTCGTCGAAGATAATCATTCTCAATTTCTTGTCGGTAATTTTCTGGCTTGGAGCCGACCGCACACGTTCTTGGACGGCCGACGATGTGCGTGCCGCTGTGGATACAGGCCGGCTGGCACGGCCGCGCCCCCTTCCGCGCTGCCTCGGGGAAAAGAGCGACGAGAGAGAGAATCGCGTCCTCCTTTTGGCGCGGATGCGCTCGATGAAGCGCACATACTGCTCCTCGTAGCGAAGGGTGACCATGGCTGTTTTTGTGTATTCGAGCACCACCCTGCGCAGGTTGGGTTCTTTGCGGAAGAGGTTCTGCCCGAACTGGGGCTGGCTGCCGCCCGATTTGAAGCAGATGGGCTCGATGATTTTGCGTTGTGTAAGGTAATCCACGCCGTTCCAGCCCAAAAGGGTGTAGTAGGTGCGGTTTTCGTAGGTAGTGGTTATCAATTCCTGGTACACGGCACCAAGCCATCGGTCGGGGCCGAGGACTTCCTCCTGACGGTTGACAATCAGTTCCGAACGGTCATGGAGCTCGTACACATCGTATTCCTTGGTGCGCTCATTCAGCGCCTGAACAAGGCCAAAGCACTCATACTCTCCCACATCGTTCACCACGGGCCATGTGATGATGCGGAACTTCTTGTCGGGAGCGGTAAGAACAGACACTTTGCTGCCAAAATCCCACTGCCAGCGGATGGAGTTTTCGACAGAGAGTGCCTCGGTGAACAGTTTCACCGCCGACTCGCTGGCGAGATAGCGCTGGTTGTCAGTGGGGGCAGTGTATACCTCCTCGAACAACTGCTGCAGTTCGGACTGGTAATTGGCCATCAATGCCTTATCCTGTGCCGAAAGCGACAGGCACATGGCAACCGACACCATCCAGAATAAAACAATCCTTTTTATCATTGCTCTTTTAAGTTGAGAGTTGAGAATTGAATACGTTATTTTGCCAATGTGTTAATTCGTTAATCGATTCACACATTAACACGTTTACACATTCACACATTTTCAACTTTCAACTTTTTTAACGCAAAAAGAGGTGTTTTATTTTGTCTGTTGATAAAAAAGGCCGTGATTCAATTATTTTTTGTATTTTTGCAGTCATGAACACAGAGACAAAACAACTGATTGAACAGGCATGGAACGACCGTGAACTGCTCAAAGACAGAAGTATACAAGACACCATACGCGAGGCGGTGGAGATGCTTGACAAAGGGCAACTGCGTATTGCCGAGAAAATTGACGGGGTATGGCAGGTGAACGAGTGGCTCAAGAAGGCGGTGATTCTCTATTTCCCCATCAACGACATGGAGACCATAGAGTGCAGTCCCTTTGAGTTCCACGACAAGATTGCCCTCAAGCACGGCTATGCCGCCCAGGGAGTCCGGGTGGTTCCCCATGCTGTGGCGCGATACGGTGCCTACCTGGCACCCGGCGTGGTGATGATGCCCTCGTATGTCAATATCGGCGCCTATGTGGACAGCGGCACCATGGTGGACACTTGGGCCACTGTAGGCAGCTGCGCCCAGATAGGCAAGCATGTGCACCTCAGCGGAGGTGTCGGCATCGGCGGGGTGCTTGAGCCCGTACAGGCCGCCCCTGTCATTGTCGAGGACCACTGCTTTATCGGCAGCCGCTGCATTATTGTGGAGGGTGTGCTGGTGGAGGAGGAGGCCGTGCTGGGCGCCAACACCGTTATCACAGCAAGCACCCACATCATCGACGTCACGGGTCCGGAGCCTGTCACCATGAAAGGCCGCGTGCCGGCACGGAGCATTGTCATTCCCGGCAGCTACACAAAGCATTTCCCGGCAGGCGACTTTCAGGTGGCCTGCGCTCTGATTATCGGTCGCCGCTCGGAATCGACCGACAAGAAGACCTCCCTCAACGCCGCCCTGCGCGACTATAATGTCAGTGTATAAACAAGAGAAACGACAATTAGAATTATGAAGAAGTATCTTTTAATCATCCTCTTGCCCCTGTTGTTGTGCGGCTGCAAGAAGAAAGCCGAGACTTTCCCCTTCTCCGGCACCGTTTGCGGCTACCTGCAGTGCACCCTGGCCACCGCCAGCATCTCCGAGATGGACTTCGGCTATGTGGTTTCGTTGACAACACCCGATTCTATCGGCAAGGACTACAACAGCGGGAACAATCAGACCTTCCACAACTGCGTCATCATCTATCGTACACGCTACCGCTACCATGACGGTGACAAAATCAGCGGCACCATGTACCTTGACGACAAGTACTCGAAAGCCTACTGCAACTACCACTACAGCCTGGACCTGCCCGAAGGGGTGTGCTATTCGCTCGACTGACCACCCCGTTCCTGCGGATAATCAACAATTGTTGAAAAGTTTTTCCATTGGAAAAAAACAATAATTGGAAAATATGTATTATCTTTGCAATTCTAAATGTGTATACCTTTCTGATAATAAACAAGTGTCAAAGATATGAAATTCATCATCAACAGTCTGTTATTCTCCAAGCAGATACAGTCGCTTAGCGGTGTGCTGACCAACAACAACAACACCGTGCCTATCATCAACTGTTTTCATTTCCACCTCGACGATGGAATGCTGACCATACGCGCCACCGACCTGGAGACCACCCTCATTTCTAAAATCGAGGTTGAAACCGGCAACATCACCGGTCTTACCGACATCGCCGTCCCCTCCAAGCTGTTGCTGGACATCGTGAAGAGTCTTGACGACGTGCCCCTGACATTCAATGTCGACGACTCCACCTACGCCATCAGCATCGTCTCGGGCGAGGGCAAATACCGTCTGGCCGGCAAGAACCCCGAGACCTTCCCCTCCATGCCGGAGCCCCGCGACACGACAAGCATAACCCTCTCCAGCAGCCTTCTGGTCAACGCTGTGAGCAAGACGGCCTTCGCCGCCTCGACCGACGAGCTGCGCCAGCAGATGAGCGGCATCCTGTGCGAGATTAACACTGAGCACATCACTTTCGTGGCCACCGATGCCCACAAGCTGGTGCGCTATCGCCGCAACGATGTGAAAAGCGACACTCCCGTTTCCTTCATCCTGCCGCGCAAACCGGTAGTGATGATGCGTAACATCCTGGCTTCGCACAAAGAGGAGATGGATGTCCAGCTCGACTACAACAACACCAATGCCTTCTTCACTTTCGACAATTTCAACATCATCTGCCGCCTGGTTGAGGGACGCTACCCCAACTACGACGCCGCCATTCCGAAAGAGAACCCCAACAAACTGACCATCGACCGCAACTCGTTCCTCAACACCTTGCGCCGCGTAAGCCTCTTCGCCAACCAAGCCTCGCACCAAATCCGACTCTCTATTCAAGCAAACGAGCTTGTGGTCAGTGCCGAAGACCTCGAATTCTCCAACGATGCCAGCGAGAAGCTTCCCTGCCAGTATGAAGGCGACCCCATGGAGATTGGCTTCAACGCCAAATTCCTCACAGAGATGGTTTCCAACATCGACACCGAGCAGATACTCATCGAGATGTCGCATCCCAGCCGTGCCGGCATTATCTTCCCCGTCACCGACGAGCAGGACAGCCCCGAAGACATTCTCATGCTGGTCATGCCGGTCATGCTTGCAAACTAATTGTGAATGGTGAATTGTGAATCGGTGAATTGAGCAATCCCTAAAACCTTAAAACCCTCAAACATTCACTCAATCATTAACGTTGTACAGGGTGAGAGCAGAGGGAGCTTGCTCACTATGCCGAGCCAAAACAACGTCACGAAGTAACACAATCAAGCATTCAAGCAATAAAAAACACAGCCATGAGTAAAAGCAAGGTCAATCTGTGGGAGACACACACCTCCACGGTGTTGAGCATCACATTGGTGCTATTCCTTCTTGGGCTTTGCCTGATGGTGGAATACCACACCTATCGCGCCTCCCATGACATGCAGGAACGCATCACGTTCAAAGTAGACCTCGTCAACGATATCTCCGACGCAGACGCCGCCATCCTTCAGACTCAAATCGAAGCCATTTCCTATGTCAAACATGTCGACTACATCTCCCGGCAAAAGGCAGCGGAAATCTTCACCGAAGACCTTGACGACGACTTTGTAGGCTTTATCGGCTACAATCCCCTCTACCCCTCCATGATGGTCAACCTGCGTGCCGACTATATGCCCGACACCCGCCCTGAGGCAAGAGCCGAGAGCATCGCCCGCTTCACCGCTGATGTGAGCGAACTCGATGGTGTCATCGGGGTGGCCTATCAAGAGAATATTGTCAACGAACTGAACGATGTATTCTACAAGGTCACCTGGTTTCTCATCATCTTCATGGCGCTGCTCATCATCATCAGCATACTTATGATACGCAGCACCATCAGCATTGCACTCTATGCCCAGCGCGACACCATCCGCACCATGCAGCTTGTCGGAGCCAAAAGCGGCTTTATCGCCCATCCCTTCCTGATACGCAGCATCTGGTACGGTCTCCTTGGCGCCATCATCGCCATCCTTGTGCTGGCCATCGCCACTGGGGTCTTCAACCAGTCGCTGCAAGGCCTCGACCTGCTCAACAACTCGCACATGCTGTGGTACGCCGGCATCGCAGTGGTCATCATCCTGTTAGGCGTCATACTCTCCTACTTCTCCACACTCTTCGCCGTCCGCCGCTACCTGAACCGCAACCGTTAATCAATCCGTAACACCCTATCAAAACATAATAATCATGGCAAAAGAAATCAATAAAAACAACGAAAGCAACAGCCCGTTCACCTTTGTCTTCGGCAAAATCAACTATATCATCATGCTTGTCGGCATCGTACTGCTGGCATTAGGTTACATCTTTCTCAGCGGTGGCGGCAGCGACGACCCCAACGTCTTCAACCCTGCCATGTTCGACAGCCGCCGCCTCTATGTCGCGCCCATCCTTATCATCCTGGGTCTCATAGCCGAGATTGTGGCCATCATGTACAACGGGAAAAGAAACGAACAATAACATTCTTAATACTCGATATTTTCTATGGAATGGTTTGAAGCCCTGATTCTTGGTCTTATCCAAGGACTCACCGAATACCTGCCCGTCAGCAGCAGCGGACACCTCACCATCGGTGCCTACCTCTTCGGCCTCAACGGCGAGGAAAACCTTGCCTTTACCGTAGCTGTCCACGTGGCCACCGTGCTCAGCACCTGCGTCATCTTGTGGCGCGAGATTGTGTGGCTCTTCCAAGACCTCTTCAAATGGAAATGGAACGAAGGCACCAAATATATAGTCAACATCCTCATCTCCATGATACCCGTGGCCATTGTGGGATTCCTGTTCAAGGATAAGGTCGAAGAGGTCTTCGGCAGCGGACTGCTTGTGGTGGGCATTTGCCTCCTCGTCACAGCCACTCTCCTGGCATTCTCCTACTGGGCAAAACCCCGCCAGCGTGAAAACATCTCACCGTGGCACGCTTTTGTCATCGGCATAGCGCAAGCCGTCGCCGTACTGCCCGGCCTGTCGCGCTCAGGCAGTACCATCGCCACCGGCCTGTTGCTGGGCAACAAGAAAGAGAAACTGGCTCAGTTCTCGTTCCTCATGGTCATTCCTCCTATCCTGGGCGAAGCCCTGCTCGATGCCAAGGACATGGCCGAGGTAGGCGTCAGCACCGCCATGGCCGGCCTGCCCACGCTCTCCTTGGTCGTCGGCTTCCTTGCCGCATTCATCAGCGGCTGCATCGCCTGCAAATGGATGATTAACATTGTCAAGAAAGGCAAACTGATCTGGTTCGCCCTCTACTGCACCATTGTAGGTATACTGGCCATTGTGCTTCCGATGCTCTGATGACACAGGAAGAACTGCTTGGGGGCATAGTCATCCCCATCGACAAACCCCGCCAGTGGACCTCCTTCCAAGCCGTCAACAAGGTCAAGTCCACTATCCGCAACCTCTATGGTTTAAAGAAATTCAAGATAGGCCATGCCGGAACGCTCGACCCGCTGGCAACAGGCCTCCTCCTTGTGTGTGTGGGCAAAGCCACCAAACGCATCAATGAGCTGCAGGACGGTGACAAAGTCTATACCGGCACCATGGTGCTGGGCGCCACCACACCCTGCTACGACCTGGAACGTGCAATAGACAATTACTATCCCTTTGCCCACATCACCCCTGCCCTGCTTCAATCTATCCTGCCGCAGTTTACAGGCACTATAGAGCAGGTGCCGCCCCTGTTCAGTGCCGTAAAGATAAATGGGCAGCGGGCTTACCAATACGCACGACAGACAGACACTGGCGAAGAGGCTCCATTGCCCACCCCCAAAGCCGTGCGGATTTACGAATTCGACATCACAGCATTCCGTCCCGGCGACCCTGATGCCGCAAACGATCCCGTGGCGCCACAGTCCACGTCGCCCGATGCATTGCACCTCTATGACCACCCTCAAGGCACCGTGCCATCCCATCTGCCACAGATTGATTTCCGAATCAAATGCGGCAAAGGCACCTACATCCGCAGCATCGCCCGAGACCTGGGCATGGCACTCGACAGCGGCGCCTTCCTCTCTACCCTGCGACGTGAACAAGTAGGCGACTACACCCTTACGAATGCAGTCGCCCTCGAAGACGTAGAGCAATTTTTAGCTTAGAAATTATACTTCACCAGCAGGCACACACGCTGGTTCTGCACCATGTGCAGGTTGTCGTTGAGCAGCACCTTGCCATTACTGGCCTGGTCGCCAAACGTACAGGCTGTCCATTCATATTCAATACCCAGATTGAAATGCGGCAAATTATAGCTCAGCGACGGAGCAAAACGCCACACACTGTTCAGATGAGTGAAATTATCACCTCCCTTCATGAATATCAAATACCGTGCAGCCTGGGCTGTGCCGAAGTCGTATAAATCCTTTCCGGCTCCCAGATTCTTCATGTAACCCATAAACATATTAAAGCGGTACTTGCTGCCCACGGCGGCATTCAGATAGCTGATGGCTGCACGCAACGGAGCGTATTCCCACGAGCCGTCTGCTGCCACACCTGTCACACCGTATCCGTTCAACTGGTTCACATGACTGGTATTCTGGGCGTAGATAAACCTGTACTTGAGCGAAATGCTCTTATCAACATACTGGAAATAGAAAGTCGGTGAAAAAGTGGTCAGCCATTCGTTCACTGGAGTGGCAATGGTGGTCGGTGTTCCGTCCACATCCACGGTCTTGTATCCTACTGTCCGGGGTTTCAGCGACTGGCAGGTGCTGCCCAACTGCGTATATATGCGGTCGCCGCGATACTGAATGCCCATGAAGGCTTCAGGCACCAGCGCACGGAGTGCAAAATCCGTGCTGGCGACACTGCTCCACACGCCGTTGGAATACGACGGGCCGTTGTACATATACTGCAGCTGATACAGAGCGGAGGCTGTAATGCCGAAGCCATTCCTGGCAACGGTATAGGTCAGCTGAGGCGTGCGGCTGTGGGCGCGGAAAGGAGCTCCCGACGCCATGCCCAGCACCTCAGGCATGATGTCGCCGCTCAGCGGATGCCAATACTGGCCTACCAACAAATCCTGCGACAAACCCATGCTGTTGGCCCAATGCAGTTTCAAATATGCCAATCGAAGGCGCAGCACCGTGTTCGTTGTGCCGAAGCCGCCAAAGTCGGCCTCCACCTTTCCACTGGTGGCTGCCCCCATCACCTTGGGGCCTTCCAAAGCCAAACCGAACCGTGTCGTCAACGCTTGGAAGCTGGCATGTGGCACGGCATTTAAATCCACACGCTCCACACCCATGGCATCACACTGTGCCGGGGTGCCGTTCCACTTCTCGTCATACGGAATCATGTTGTACTCGCCACCCACAACCGTATAGGTATTGCGGGTGTCGAAATTGAAATAATTCCTCACAAAACCGTAAGGCTTAATCTTCACCTTGTCAGGCTTTGCTTCTTTATCATCCTGCGCAGCTGCCCCCAAGGCCACCGCCAAGCACAAAACAGTCAGTAGTGTTTTCTTCATATTCTTTTTTTAGTTATACTAGTTCAAATAGTAATCAAACTTTCTATCCTTTTCTCAACTCCTCATTCTCTGCCCGCAGCCTCTTGTTCTCCCCCTCCGGTTCTCGCAAGCGACGATCCACCTCCTGCCTATAGCCCGTGCGGACAGCGTGCATTCTCTCCTTTATTCCTCCTTTGGTAATGAACTCTTGCTCCAATACTTTAGACAGGTTGAAATCATCTGAAGATGGGCCCTTCCTGCCATCCATTGTCATCCAAAACAACTATAAAAGTCAGTCACAAACAATTTTAATTATTTACCAGAACAGGCCGTACCGAAGACCCAACGCTGCGACAACAGTGAGGATACACACACACTTCTGAGTTGCTGAAGCACATGCTGAAAACGTCCACATCACTGACCTGTGTAGATGTCCAATAGACGCCCTGGATGCCCACATAATAGACAGCTGTGCCCGGGAGGGGTGGGTGCGTAAAATTCCCATTCTGGTCACGTAGGCCCCAGCGACTACCCGCCGCAGGCAGGAACACCGCTCCCGCAGCCTCCATCTCCGCCCACTGGGCAAGGGTGTAACTATTAAGTGACCCATCAGGATAGTATGCTTCATCCACCCTGGTTAATCCTGATGTGAACGAACACCCCGAAGGCAATGTCCAGTTGTCTGGCAAGATAATAAATCCACCCACTCCGTTGATATTGCCTAAGCCGATTTTGGATGTGGCATCAGCGCGATAATTTAGCAGGTAACGCCATTCGTCACGGGTGAGTATTCTCCACTGGTAGACGCTGTCTCCGCCGTTGCTGATGGGATTATGCCATGCCCAGTCGGCCTCGGCGTATGCTCCCGTCAAATCATTGTAGGGTGAGCCACCAGGGAAATAATCGGAATCATCAACGCTGACAGACCATGGCTGATAACAATTGGCTCCGCTGTTCCACCCGCTGGTGCCCCAGCCGAAAAGGTCTATCCAACCACTATAGGTGGAACTGATGTCGCTGTTGTCACTGCCAATGACGTCCCATTGATGCTCAGCGAAACGCCAAGTGTTGGTGCTGGCTTGGTACTGCAGGTTCCCCGGCGCAAATCTCACTTGCTGGGTAGGACTAATCGAGAAAAGACCAACCAGAGCATGCCTATCACTCTTTTCGTCCTTCTGGCAACTGACAACAGACTGGCTCAGCAGCAGACAGGCTGCCACTACCTGGATTATCTTTGTGAAACTCTTTTTCATGATTATTTGTTTTTTGATTGCGCTGCAAAAATACAACTTTTTCCTGATATGGCATTTTTTTTTTTGAAACATCACCGCAGAGGCTCCATTACTGCCAGGGATCAGCCCCGCCGTTGCTTCGCTTTTGTGCATAGAAGAAAAGCGAAGCATGAGTAAAGCAAGAACTACTGCGAAATTGTAAAATAAGCCCTTGAAATACGATACAGAAAAGTCTGGAAACGGGCTGTTTTGTTAATTTCGCCATCTTTACCAACACCCTATTACACTTATATTTACAGTAAAATATAAGACACAATAAGTTAAAAAACTTGACAACGCCCTGAAAATTTCGTATCTTTGCATGTTTTTTTACAAAGAAATCATGAAACTGTCTTATTTTAATTTTACCCTTCCGAAGGAACTGATTGCCGAGAAACCCTCAAAGCAACGCGACGAGGCACGCCTCATGGTGCTGCACCGCGACACTCAAACCATCGAGCACCGTCTGTTCAAAGACCTGCTTGACTACCTGAACGAGGGCGACGTGGTGGTGGCCAACAACACCAAGGTGTTCCCTGCCCTGCTGTATGGCGAGAAGGAGAAGACCGGTGCCAAAATCACCGTGTTCCTGCAGCGTGAGCTGAACAAGGACATGCGCCTGTGGGACGTCATTGTCGACCCTGCCCGCAAGATACGCATCGGCAACAAGCTCTACTTCGGTCCCAACGAGTCTCTGGTGGCAGAGGTGATTGACAACACCACCTCGCGCGGCCGCACAGTGCGTTTCCTCTTCGACGGCACCGACGAGGAGTTCAACAAGCACATCCGCAGCCTGGGTCACACCCCGCTACCCGACGAGCTGCAACGCCTGCGCAACATCGAGAACTGGGATGCCGAGCGCTATCAGACCATATACGCCAA
>JAEEGI010010688.1_pt1 | contig 19912 bp, 13 predicted proteins | sample 8958751 | NCBI WGS metagenome assembly JAEEGI01 (sample SAMN16246545, study PRJNA631951) | gut metagenome | biome: gut microbiome; feature: rumen; material: KS-attached | host: Bos | place: Iran: Karaj | collected 2018-10 | reverse complement strand
TAATATTTTAATGGAAATTTCCCCTTTAGGTGAAATATTATTAAATGATGATAATAAATTTACTTATGAATATGACATTAAGAATAATAAACATTTAGTTAAGCAATCTAAAGATATTTTTAATCAATCATTTATTGATTTATCTTTTTCAAGAAATCATTCTATTGAATTACCAAAATATCAGAATTTACAAAATTCTTTTATTCAAAATAGTGAAAGAAATAGAATTTTTGTTTTAATATTTGATACAAATAATCAAAAGTATTTTATTCCTATTGAACAAATTAAATTTGTATATGAAAAACTATTGAATAGTGAAAATATTCAAAATATAATCCAATTTACTGATTATAAAGGAGAATTAATAAATTTAAATTATTTAAATTTAAGAAATAAGAAAACGAGATTTTTAGTTTCTTCAACATCATCAAATACTTATTTTATAAAAGATGAAGATAATATTTCTTTTTTTTACATAACAAATTGTTTAACAGGAAAAAGTTCAATTTTTCCTATTTCAACAATAAATAAAATTATAAATGAAAATAAAGAAAAAGAATATACGGAAATTGAAAAAGATTATACAGTTTGTTTAGAAGAATTAAAAGAAGTTTTAAATTCAGGAAGAGAAAATGAATATATTAAACTAAAGAATATTTCTGAAGTTGAATGTTATATAAAAAAAAATTTTATATTAAATTACTTAAATAAATTAATTACTAATTATATAGTAAATGATATTGAAAAAACGACTGATATAAAAGGGAATATTCAATATATAAATATGAAAAAAATTTTAAGTGAAATGATTGAAATTACACCTTGTCCTCTTTATAATGATAATATTCTTTTAAAAAATGATGAAACTTATATTTTTTATAAAGGAGGAATGAAATTACAAAAGCAAATTGTAAATAAAGAAAGTGAATTATTTCAATTTTTAGAAATTGAAGATGTAAAAAAAGAAAAATTTTTTATTAGAAAACCTGCTTGTAGAAATATTATATTTACTTATAAAAATAATGGTTTAAAAATTCCAAATGGAATAGAATTAACTGATTTAAATAATAAAAGAAGAAGAATTGATTTTAAAAAATATTATCAAGATTATTTAAAAAATTCTTTGAAATATAAAGGTGTTAAAATAATTTTATTAGTAAATGATATTTATGTTGAAGTTGAAGATGAAAAAAATAATAATAAATGCTTAGTTAAAAAAAGTAAATTAGAAAAATTAATGTCAGGACAAGAAAAAATAGCAATTAATGATTTTCAAGATAATGTTGTTAATATTACTCAAGAAATGTTTGAAAAAATAAATTTAAAAAAAGAATGGATTAGAATTAAAGATATTAAAAAAAATGATATTTATGTTTATAAATCTATTATTAAAGGATATGTTAGAGATAAAATTAATGGTGTTCTTTTTAAAAAATTACTTAATACATTAAATAATAGTAAATTTGAAGAAATATTTGATTATTCTTTAATTAAAAAAGTTGTAAATCCAATTGAAATTATAAATAATTATACTTTTCAAAAAACTAAAAATGAAAAAGGAGATGATATCATTGAAGTAATGAATAAAAATTAATTTGTTTTTTTTTAAATTTCATAAATACAAAATTAAGAATCTTATTTCAAAAAAAAGATGTTTAAATAATTTATATATAAATTATTATTATTCAAAATTAAATAAATTATAATTACTCTAATAAATGAATAAAAGAGTTTTATTTCCTTTCTATAATGATAATTATGCTTTAAAAAAAAGAAATAATAATTTTTTCTCATCTTTAAATTCAGATAATTCAAATTTATCATCAACATCAACATCAGATTCATTAATAATAAATGCATTAAGAAACAATCAAAGAATAAAAAAAAATATAGAAGACTATATTCTTCATAAAAATTATTCAAAAGAAAAAAACATTGAAGATGTAAATAAATTATATTCTCATTTAATGAAAGAAAAATTAAAAAATTTAATCCCAACAATAAAAAGTAGATCAAAATCAAATGATATTGAATTTAATAAAGAACCAATTTCAAAAAGAAGATTAACTCCATCTCATTCATTTAATTTTAGATTACCTTCTAATATTTCTAAAGAAATTGATAAAGAAATATTAAATGAAAAAAAAATTACTCCTTCAAAAGATTTTGGTAAATTATGTGTTAAGTTAAGATACATTAAAAATATTATGAAATTTAATAAAGAACATTGTGACAAGGAAGAAAATAAAAGAAATAAAATTGAAAAAGAAATTAATTTCCAGGTTCAATTTTGGAAAAAAAAATATGAAAATTTAATAAATTATAAAATACCAAATTTTACTGGTTATATTGTTTATTTAAGAGAATATATTAAAAAAGAAAATAAAAATTTAAATGAGTTAAGAATAAAAATACTAAATTTAATTAATAAAAATGACATATTACAAAATAAAATAAATCAGATTATGCTTAAATATATTAAATATACAAAAATAAGAAATATTTTAATCTGTATTAAAGAAAATATAAATTTAGAAGATTTACCTCCCATTTTTAATGATATATCATATGAAACAATGATGAATTTAAAAGAAAAAGCTAAAACAATTAGAAAAAAAAAAATGCTAACAAGAAAAATGGAATTTACAAATATTAAAGAAGAAGAAAATGAAAATGTAAAATCTGAAGGGGTAAAAGATAATAATATTGAAAGTAACTTATATGACAATAGAAATAAAAAAAAAAATAAAATTGAAAATAAAAAAGATAAAAGCAATTATGATTATTTAGAAAAATATTTATTTTGTAGATATCCTATTTTTGACAATTTAAAAGATATTACTTATCAATTTCAAAGAAAAGAAAAAAAAATATTTAGATTATATCAAAATTATTATTTTAATTATATTACTTGTGAAAAATTGAAAAGAGAATTGGAAAAAGAAAAAGAAATTTTAAACAATAATAAAATAAATATCCAACAATCTGAAATAAAATTAAATAATGAATTAACTGAATTAAAAAGCAAAAATAAAGAATTATTAAAGAAAAAAAAATTCATTGATAAAAGTCAAAATAAAAATGTTAAACGTTCATTAAATAAATATATTTCTAAAATTCCAAAAGAATTACCAATAGATTTTTGTATATCAATTTTAAGATTAAATAATTATTATAATGAAAAACAATTTAAAGTTAATTTTGCTTATACATTTTTTTATATTGCGAAAATAACGAAAAAATTATATTCAATTAAAAAAAATTTATTTTATGAAACTCATAATGAATTAATAGAAAAAACCTTTTTTGATATGTTAAATATATTAGAAAATCCTGATAAATATAAAGAAATTGATGTGTTAAAAAATGCTATTTTAGTTTTACAAATATATGATAAAGCTGTTTTAAATTTAATTATGAAATATAAATCTTTTATTTTCCAAATGAAAGATACTGAATTTTGTAATAATGTATTAAAAGAAAAAAGATATTTGAAAGCAGTTAATATAATGGAGAAAAAGAGAAGTTTAAATGAAGAAATGAAAATAAGAAAAAATAAAAAATATATTGAAAAACATCATAAAACTTTTTTTCTTTCAAGATGTAAAAGTTTTTTTAATTTTAGATACGAACCCAAAAAATTAATAAAAAATAATGATTTTCAAAAATTAAACTATAATTCTATATTTTATTAAAGTATATAATAATATAAAGGTTTTTTATGAGAAACATATAAAAAATTAGTTCTAATAAAATATATATAATTATATCTTAAAAAACTAAAAATAAATTTCAATTTTTTATTTCAGTGTTTTTTATTATGAAAAAAGATAGAATATATTTCCATTGATTTATTTTCACTTAAAGGAGATCTTAAAACTTTTCTTATTTGTTCATTTTGAAAGAATAAACCATCATTATTTTCTTTATTAGTATTTTTATAATCTTGAGAATTAAATCTATTTAATTTTGAAAAAGATAAGTGATTAAACTTTTTATTTTTTAATAAATCTTTAACAAATATTCTTTCTCTTTCAAAAAATTTATCTCCTTTTTCTTTAAAACTATAATCTTTCATTAATTTTTTTGTGGATATTAAACTTTTTGATAAATTTCTTTCTATTGGCTTTAAATACTTTAATTTTCTTTCAGATAGTAAATCTACTAATTTATCAACTGATAATTTATTATTTATTTTCTTTTTAAAACTTAAAGGATTTCTAAATTGCCTTAGAAAATTTGATTTTTTGTTATTTGTAAAAGGATATTTACTAGTTTTATTTTTTTCTTCTGAATTTGAAAAATTTATTTTTATAGTATAATAATGAATTTTATAATCATTTTTTTTATGAAAAGAAAATTTGGTTTTATTTGAAATATTACTTTTATATGATGATTGATTGTCTCTTTTTGTTTGAGGAAAGATTTCATTTTTTTTTTTATTTCTTGAAACATTTAAAGAGTAAAAGTTATTCAAAGAAGTACCAAGTAAATTTTGTTTAATTGTTTTTAAGGATATTTGAGATTTAGATCCTAGATATTTCATTACTTTTAAAAAAATTAATTCAAAACAAAATAAAATATAATATAATATTTTATTTTTGAGAATAAACTCCTTAGTTGATTAATTATAAAAAAAAAAAATTGAAGAAAATATTTATAAAAAACAAATAAAATGAAGTAGCATTTATTAAATTACAATTTGATTATTTACTTTAAAAAATTGATAAAATTAACTTCAAAAAATTATTTTTATTATTTAATTACAAATATCTTGTTAATTTGACATCTTTTTTTAAAGACATTTTCTTTATTTGATAAAGTAAAATATTTTCTCTTAAAATAAATCTCTATCTATCTTTGAATCTGTGAATTTTATTGTATTGATTGATTAAAAAATATGAAAAATTCATCTTGTACTTTTTTATTTGTTTTTGATATAATATTGTTGTATAAAGTCTCAGTGATTTTTTATCTTATGGATATAATTAAATGTATTAAATTAAAGATAAAATGACTTATTTTTTCTTTTTATTATATTTATTCTAAAATATTTTATCAATATAAATAAATTTTGAGGCTTATTATATACCATTGAATACATCAAGTATAACCTAATCTAAATTTTCTATTTTTAAATTTAAATTAAATATTTGTTTTTTTATTTTTATTAAAAAAAAAAATATATGTTTTAAACTATTATTTATTTTGGTATTTTAATTTTTACACTTAAATTATTTAATTCTTCCAAATCCGATGCAATTGATGCATTTGAAGTTTTATTCATTCTAATTCTGCTTTTTAAAGAAGAATCGCTTTCTTCACACTCAAAAAAAATTAATTTAATTTCACTTCCTAAAATATTAACTTTAGAAGCTATAACAAATAATAAATCATTTTTAAAGAAATCAATAATAGGTTCATTAATAATATTATTCATAAAAATAAAATGTGTTTTATCATATTCATCATTTTCAGGAGGATTTAACATAATTAATTTATTTAAATAATACAATTGTTTTGTATTTGGATTATTATTATTATTATTATTAATATTTTTATTTGTCATAATTTTACTTGAAGAAATATTATCAGTATTATTTTCTTGTGCCATTGACTTAATTTCACTTTTATTTTCTAAACAATTATTTTCATAATATTCAATTCTATAAGAACCAATTTTACCATCTAAACCACAAGTAAAAATATCATAAATTTTAAAAGAATTGTGATTTGTAATTTTTACAGTACTCATTTTTCTATAATTCATTCTTTTATCATTTAATTGTTCCTTAAGGGAATTTCCCCATTTTTCAAGAATTAACTCTTTAGTAGTTTTTTGAAAAATATTTTTTCTACTTCTAACAAGATTAACATTAATTTGTTCATCTTTTGAATATAAATATTTATTATTATTATCTTCTTGTAATTCAAATATCATTTTACTAATATAATTACTATGACCTTCTAAGCATGAAATAATATTTCTATTATTTAAATCTATAATATATGCATTATTATCTTGTGCTCCTAATCCTAATAAATTTCCATCATTTGAAAAAGAAATTGATGTTATTAATCCAAAATTTGATTTATATATTGATAATATTTTATAATTTTCTAAAGAAATTAATATTACTTTTCCTCTGTTTAAAACTAGAATTAAATATTTATTTTTGTATACAGAAAAATAATGTATTTCTTCTTCTTTTTCATTTATTTGTGAAAATGTTAATAATGATAAATAAGATTCATTTTTATATAATAAATAAGAAAATGCAATTTTGGAATCTTTATAATATTCAAATTCTATAATTTTTAAATTGTTAATCATTTCTTCGTTTTCTTCTTGATTTTTTTTTTTTTTTGATGAAAGATTTTCTTTTTCTTTTTTTAATAATTGATTTATTAAATTATTACTTTCTTCAATTTTTTGTGTATAATTAAATTGAATAATCATATTATTTGATAATAAAATATATAGAAAAGTACTATCATTATTATTTTCAGGAAGAAAAAAATCTTTAATTGTTATATTATGATTTTGTGAAATTTCAAAAATTATATTTGATTTATTGCTTTCTTCCTTGTTTTTATTGATTAAAATTCCATAATAAATTTTTTGTTTAGTTAAAATAAAAAAACAAATTTCATTTGTTGTTTGATTTAAAAAATATTTATATTTAATTATGTCATTTAAATCTAAAGATGAAGGAATTGGATCATAATATCTTTTAGTGCTATCATTCATATATTCTTTACTATTATTTTTGGCATTATGTTCAAAATGATATAAAGTATTTTTACATATTTGGAAAATTAATGATTTTAAATTTTCTTTATAAGTTATTTCTTTATTTGATTCTTTTTTATAATTTATAAATGATAAAAAATTTATTAAATTTTGCTTTCTACATTCAATTGGTATAGTTTGTTTTGGAATAAAATTTATTTTTTTATTATTTGAACTTAAAGTAAAACTTGATAATCCATAATTTTTTAAATGTCTCATATATTATTTTTAATTTTATAATTATTAATCAATAATGATTGTTAAATAAAATCATTTGTATGTTTTAAATATTATCCATAAATTTTTCAAAATGGATAAGGATTATTTTTTGTTTAAAAGAAATACATTTAGAAGAAGAAAATATATAGGAACTAAGATTTTTATAATAATCTTTAAATTATAAATAAAAAAATAAAGAAAAACTAAAAAAATAATGGAATTAATTAAAAAATAGTTTCATCAATTTAAAAAGAAAAAATAATCACTTAACAATAATTATAAATCATTAAAAAGAAAGATATAAAAAAATAAAAGAAATTCAAAAATAAGAAGTTAAATTAATAAATTGATGTAATTAACATAGACTTTATTATTTTACTTATAATATTTTCTTTAGAATTATTATAATTTGTTACTTGAGGTAATTCATTTGATTATTTGAATTTAAACTTAATAAATTTCTCTAGATTTATCATTCTTATTTTTATTTTTATTATGAATGAAATATTTTTTCCCTTTAATAACAATTATTTTTTGACATATTTATTTTTATTTTTTTCTTTATAAAAGAAATGAAAATATAATTTATTTAATTTATTGTATTTAATAATTAATTTAAATGAAGCTTTTATAAAATTAAAACTTATGAATTAAAAAGTTTAAAAATTAAATGTGTAAAATAAAAATTATAATAAAGAAATTATTAAATAAAAAATACATCAATGGGAAATCAAACATTTTGTCATTGTATTTATATAAAAAAAAAGATAAAATTGTAAATTTTGAATGTGATGCTTCAACTCAAGAACAACAAAATAATAATGAAGATAATAATGAAGAAATAATTTTTGATAATGATACTTCAAACACTTATAATTATAAAAATCTTAAAAAATCAATAACTACAAAAGTATCTCCCAATTTTCATTTAAAAGATGGAAAAAGAAGGTCTTCTTATCAAGACCCAGAATTATCTTTTGTAACTATTCACCCAAAAAATCGCAAAAAGAATTAAAAGTTAATTGTACAATTTAAGAAAATTAACTTATAAATATGTACATATTTTTTATGTAACGAAAATAATGATATTTGTATTTTTGTTTGTTAAAAATAAATAAAATAATTAAAAAAATATTTCTAAGGTTAATTAATGTTATTGAATTTCAGTCATTGGTATGTTAGAATATGTTTGTTTTTAATAATTTCCTTCGAATTTATTTTTAAATCTATATATAAAAATAAATCAAAATATATATTATAAAAAAATAATAAATTTATAAACAAGAGATATGAATGATAAACTATAAAAAAATATATAAATAATTGAATAAGAAGTAATTTTTATGGAATCAGAATTTAAAGAATTATTAAATAAAATAATAGAAACATTAAAACTTAAAGAAATTAATGTATCTGATATTAATAAAGAGTAAAAAATTTAAAAAGTTTTTGAGAATTAAGAAAATATAAATTAAAAGTAGGTATTAAAAATATATAAAATTTAGGAAGAATCCTAATAACTATATTTAAAAGAAACGAAAAAATTTAATTTTATTTTAATAAATCATTAAATATTATTTAATTATTTAAATTTTTTCACATATTAATTATTAATTTAAATGATAATATAATATTTTAATGTCAAAGACATTTGAAATATTAAATGAATTTGATAAAAACACAAAATCAAAACCAATTAAACAGGAGGAAAATAATCAAAAAAATATAAATAAATATATTTATAATGAAAACATAATATCTTCAATAAAATTAGTGAATAGAAAAAAAATGGCTTCTTGTAAAAATGTGAAAGTTAATTTAAGTCCAATTAGAAAAAATATAAAAAAGAAAAAAAATGATAATAATATCTCAAGTATATTATCAAATCCTTTATATAAAAGTACAATTTTACCAAGAACAACTGTTAACAAAGTAAATTCTGTTAAAATAAAAAAAAAGAAAAAAGAAAATTCAGTGAATTATTTTTCTCTTAATAAGTCAAATTCTGATTCAAAGAAAAAAAAAAAGAAAAAAATTAATCAAAGCTTAAATAATATATCAAATAATGAAATTAACTTAAATATAAAGGAAATAAATTCTAATAAAAATAATAATCATAAAATTCTTAATTTAAAAAAAAATTTATATTCTCCTATTTTAAGAAGTAAAAGTCCAATTTCAGTTTCAAATATTTCTTTTATGACTAATACAAGTATTAATTTAAATGATTCTCATCAAAATTTAAATATATCTAACACTAAATATTCTATTAATTTAAATATAATGAAATCAATCAGGAAAAATAGTTTAATAAAAAAAGAATCTTTTTCTAAAAAGAAAAATAAAAATAATTCATATCAAATACACATTAACTTAAAAAATAAAAATAATGATATTAATAATTCAAAGGAAAAATATTATAAAAAATTTAATTTTACAAAAATAAATAAAAACATAATATCAATGACTCAAAGAAATAATTATAAAAATAAAGATAAACAAATAAAACAAAAAAAAGAATTTTTAAGGAAAAAACAAAATTATCGAAAGAATAATTTAACAACGATTCAAAATTTAGAAAAAAGAAAAATAATAAATCAAAAACAAATATTAAAGCCAAATAATAACTCAAATATATCTTTTCAAACAAATCCATTAAGTCAATCAACAACAATAAAATCATCTTCAAGAAACAATTCAAATTTGAATATAAATAATAATAACAATATAAACAATTCTAATAAAGAAAATAATCAAAAATGTTTGTTAACATCAGAATTCTTTTCATCAAATAAAAGTTTTATTTTTTCAAAGAAAATAATTTCTATTTATTCTCTTTCAATGACTGGTTATTCAGGAAAAAGTGATTTTCCAAAAATAAATCAAGATAAATATTTCATAGAAAAAATAAATGATTATGATTCTACTTTTATAGGAGTTTGTGATGGTCATGGTGAAAATGGTCATTTAGTAAGTGAATTTATTAAGGAAGAATTACCTAAAATTTTTATTAGGGAATTAAAAAAAAAATTTATTGATAAAAGTATTCTAAATGATACTTCTTTATTAACTAAATGCTTTAATGATTCTTTTCTATATACTTCTATAAAATTAACTAATAATTCTGATATTGATATTAATTTTTCTGGTTCTACTTGTTCTTCTATTTTAATTACTCATAATAATTTAATCACAGCAAATGTTGGAGATTCTCGTATAATAAAAGGAATATTAAATAAAAAAGAAAATAACATTAATTTAAATAAAGAAAATACTTTAAATAATAACAAAAATAATATAAATAATAATAATAATAACTATGAAAATAATATAAATAAATATAATTATTATTTTTCAAGTGAACAATTAACAACAGATCATAAACCAATGTTAGAAAAGGAATATAAGAGAATATTAAATTATGGTGGAAGAATAGAAAAATTTAAAGATGTGAATGGTAAATTTGTTGGACCAAAAAGAGTATGGTTAAAAAATAAGAATATTCCTGGTTTAGCAATGACAAGATCTTTTGGAGATCAAATTGCAGTTACTGTTGGTGTTATTAGTGAACCTGAAGTAAAAATATATAATATTGAAAATAAAGATAAATTTTTAATTATTGCTTCTGATGGTCTTTTTGAATATTTAACTAATGATGAAATTGTTAAAATTGTTGGTAATTTTTACTTTGATAATAATTGCAAAAGTGCTGTTCATAAATTATATAATGAAGCTCATAAAAGATGGAAAAAAAATGATATTTGTATTGATGATATTACTATTATTGTTGTTTTTTTTGATTAATTATTATTTTATATTTCTTATTTATTTTATATAATAAAAATTTATTTATTTTTATATAATTATATTTAAACAAATGAATAATTTCTTAAATAATGACAACAACAACTTTAATAATTACAATAATAGTTTGATTTTAACAAAAAATATTTTATCATTAATATCATTTTTTGCATGTTTTTTATTTATTATATTGTATTTATATTTATTAATTCAGGTAAAAATTTGCAAATCTAAAAACAATTCTCATAAAAATATAGGATTAGGAAGTAATTTTATGTTAATGTTAATAATATCAAATTTATTAGGAACTTTACCTGAAATAATTTTATTTTATTCATTAAAAAATAACACAATGAATGATGGTAAATGTGCTTTAATAGGATTTTTCAGAAATTATTTTGAATTATGTTGTGTTTTATGGATATCAATGATAACTTATTTATTTTATAGTTCTACTTTACCTTATCAAAATAACATAAATGCAGAGATTAAACAAATAATTTTTGGAATTATTTATGCATTTATTATTCCTTTAATTTTTGTTCTTATTCCTTATTTTAATCATAATTTTGAATATGATGGAACTAGTAAATGTTCCTTTCAAAAAAAAATTTGTTTTTCAGGAGTTCTTTTTGTTATTTTTGTATTAATTAATGGTTCATTACAATTGGTTGCTTTATTTTTTGCATATAAATTTTATAAAGAAAAATTAAATTTATTAAAAGAACAAAATGAGGAAGAATATAAATTATTAAGAGTTTATGTTTGGATTTTCTTTCTTTTTCCTTTTTACTTAGTTATTTCGAGAATAATAAAATTATTGGCAAGATTGAATGATTTTTTTTTATTTTGTGCTGAAATTTCTTTCGCTTTAAGTGGCTTTTTTGATTCTTTTATTTGTTTTTTCTTCATAAAAGGTGCTCTTCCTTGTTTTAATAAAAACAATAATGATTATCGAACTCTTGAAAATTCGATCAACAAATCTGATATGAACGATTAGTTAAATATATTTTTTTTGAAAATTTTTTATTTAAAAAAAATTATTTTTATTAAATATGATTAGAAATGTTAATGTTCCTGAAAAATATTCAAAAATATATAAAAGAAGTGAAAATAATGTTTCTAAAGGTTAATAATAGCTCAATTAATTAGAAAAATGATTCATTTGAAATAAGGAATTTTATAAAAAAATGAAATGTAAATAAACAAAATGGAAAATATGATAATCCATTTGAAATAAATAAATTAAAAATTAATGAAAAAAAAAGCAATTATATGAAAACAAAATATGTTTTAAATGAATTTTTAATAAATAAAAAACTTATATCATTAAATATTAATCGAATTAATGAAATTTTAAAATTGAATTTATAATATTCATTATTTATTCATTTAAATTTAAAGACCTCCTCTTAGCCTTCCACTTTGAAATATAGTTGAATTTCTCTGAATATTATACGTTTCTAAAGATTCTGAATCTTTCAATGTTTTTCCACCATAATTCAGAACAATTTCTTTATATTCTATGTTTACTTTTTTTTGAAACATTTCTTTTAACTCTTGCACAAGATAATTAGGTTTCACTGAAAATGAATAAGTAACATCATCAAGTGTTTTAATAAATATAGGAATATCTGAATAAAGAAAAACTTCTTTTTGTGGTCTTTTTATTTCTTTATATCCCTCTTTATTGTGATTACAATGTAATAGATGATTATAAAACTGAGGATATTGAATAGCTTCTTCACAATTTTTATAAATACAAATAATTTTTAAAGTATTTAAATAATTGATTATCCATCTTTCAGCTTCTTGAAAAGAAAAAGAATGCCCATCTTTTCCACCTAAACATTTCATTTGATTATTTTGCTTCCAATGTTCATAACAATCTTTACAATAAATTCTTTTGCAATTTTGACATTGAACTGGTTGATAAACTAAATCTAAACAAAAAGGGCATCTTACTTTAGGAATAATATATTCTCCATTTTTCTTTATTACTAACCAAGCTCTGTCAATTGTTACTTCTTCTTCAATTTGTTTTTTTACACCATTCTCTGTTCTCTGTGGAGAGTGTGATGATCCCATATTAAAATTATTAATTCTCTAAACTATTTCTTTTATACTTTTTCTTCTTTTTATCTTTCAAAAAAATAATTAAAATTTAATATAAATTTTATGAGATTACTATCTTTTGAATTCTTAATTAAATATTTAAGATTATATTCCTTTAAAAGAAACACAAAAAAAAAACTTTAATATATTTTTAATTTAGATATTTTAGATATATTATCCATTGAATAATAATTAAATTATTCTATTTTTTATGTTTTATCTTTTTTTAATCATACGACAAAGAATTTCATTATAAATATTTTGATGAATTATTTATAAATAAATATATATTAATTCAATATTGATTCCATATTTCAAAAAATTGTTCTTATATTTTAGAATAATACATAAAGAGTTTAAATAATAATTATATTATCTACTTTTGTTAAATATTTATTTCAAGACATAAACTATTTAAAATATTAAAAAAATTAATATAAAAACCAAAATTACTAATTATTTAATATTGAATTAAAATCCATTAAGGCATTTGTTTTTTCAATTAAATTAAATTTATCAATATCCATATTATTTAAATCATCAAAATTAATTTCAAAATGAGTAGTACTTAATTCTTTTTTACTTAAATGAAAATCAACTATATCACCTAAATTTAAATAATTTAAAGTTTTAGTCATATTATCAAAAGAATTTTTTAAAACCTTTATTTTAGTTTGAAGAGATAAAATTATTCTTCTAAAAAATTCCATAACTCTAATTAAATCTTTATTTTTACTTTTAGTTCTATCTATTTTAATTTCTTCTTTATATAATTGATTAACTTTTTTTATTTCTATAATTTCTTCTTTTAATTTTTTAATATCTGATTTTAATAATTTAATTTCTTTAGTATAATGATTATTAAATTTAATAAATTTTTGAATCGTAATTTTTTTACTTAAATCTTCAGCATAACCACTTTTAATCCTTAAATTATCAATAAAATTTTGAACATCTTTAAAATTATTTGATAAAACTTTAATATATTTTTTTCTTGTTTTTAAATCATCTTCATTATCTTCAAATTGTTTTTTTAATTTTAAATTTTCTTCTTTTTTTTCATCTACTAATATTTGAAAAGTTTGTTTTTTATTTAATATATCATTTTTTTTTAATTTAATTTTTTTATATAATTCATTTCTTAAAAGACTTTTAGTTTTTATTTTTTGAATAATTTCTTTAATTTCTTTATCTTTTTCTTTATCTTTTAATAAATCCATATGAAATAAAATTTCCAAATTTAAATTTAAAGTTTCTTCTAAGTCATAATTATAGTCTCTTATTTTTTTTGGGTCTTTAGTTTTTTTTCCAAAAAGCAAATGTCTATGAGAAAGAAAAGTATAATCTATAAAAGGACCACGTGAATATTCCGTCATAGCAATATTTTCACTCATATTTTTCTTAATATAATTATTAGGTTGAGTTTGATAAGCTCTATAGCTTTTATTTTTATTAGAATCATTAAATTTCTCTTTTTTCATTATTAATATTTTAAAAAAAAAATAATAGAGAAATTAATAAAATTAAAGAACAAATTTCATGGAATTTTATAATATAATAATTTTTATATAAGTTTCATAAATAATTATTCTTTTGTGAATTAATTTTATTTTCAATAGACATATCGTATTTATTTTTCTTTATATTATTATTGTTAAAAATAAAATTCAAATTTTTTACTCATAATACTAATAATCTTTTTAATAATATTAAATTTGAGTATTATATTTTAAATGTCAAATTCATAATATAAAATTAATCTAATAATTATAATATTATTTATTGTTAATGATATTATAATTACTCATTTTTATAATTTGAATGGTTTTTTTCTCAATTTTAGAATTATTATTTATCAATAATTGTTTTTTTAAAAATTTAAATTTTGTTCTTCATGAAAATTAGAAGTCCTTGAAGAATCAAACAATAAATTATCAGATACATTATTTATAGATTCTAACTCTTTCTTTGTCTTTTTTTCTCTTTTTCAGTTTCAAAGTATAAATCTATATGAATTATTATATTTTTTTGAGAAAATGAAGAAACTGATAAAAAATGATATACAGTACTTGATAAAAAGATATTTTTTTGATGGTATTGGAAAATATATAAAAAGTGTTTTATAATAAAAATATCTTTTATTTAAATTATATCTTTTCTCCTTACAAAAAATAAATAATCTTTATAAAAAGAAAATATCAAAGCATAAAAAACATTGAAAAAAAAATTATAAATAAAATTCTAAATCATTTTAAAAATAACAAACATATTCATAAAAAAAAAAAAAATATATAAATGTAATAAAAATCAAAAACCAAAATGAAAAGCAATTCATTAGAAAAATCTAAATGTTGTTGTTTAGATATATTACCAATAAATTGTTTAAAAAGAAAAAAAGAAAAAAAAGCAAAAAAATCATTGGATCAAAATTCTGAATTAGACTATATATTAACAAAAAAGAAAGAACTTCTTCAAATAAATAACAAAACAAATATGAATATGGATTCATTATTAAAAGAAGCAAATTCGAATCCCAAAGAATCATCAACAAGATTAAATAATATGTCAAAATCAAGAAACAAAAATACAATTCTTCAATCAGGAATAATAGGTACAAAGAAAAAAGAACCTTTAAAAGAAACAAAAAAATTTTTCCATGAATTTAAAGACAAATTACGTTGTTTTTTTTGTGGTGGAAAAAAATGCAAACATGAAAATTATTTAAACAATATATCAAATAACAATGCAATAGAAGGTTTAAATTCAAATTATATAACAGATAATATAATAGCATCACAACGTCCATCAGAAGTATTAATAGATAAATTTAAATTAGTATCAAAATTTAAAGAATTAAACATAGGTTTAATAGTAAATTTACAAAGAGAAGGAGAACATCCATATTGTGGTCCAAATGCTTATCATTTAACAAGTGCAGGTTATTCATATAATCCTTCAGTTTTTACAGGAGATGATATTAAATGTAAATTAAGTGGTTGGAAAGATATGGCAGTTCCTTCTTCTATGAATTATATGTTAGATATTGTTAAAGAAATTAGTATTATTACTATTGACTGTAAAGCCAAATGTCTTGTTCATTGTCATGCTGGTTATGGAAGAACTGGTGTTGTTATTGTTTGCTATTTATTATTTAGTAGTTTAAAAGATTGTGATACTGTCATTAAGCATGTTAGAAGTAAAAGAAAAAAATGTGTTGAAACTAAAGATCAAATTAAATATTGTAAAAAATTTGAAGATTTTTTAAATCATTCTAGATTGCTTTTCGGGAATAAAGAAAGTATTGATGTTTATTTAAAAAAACAAGAAGATTTACTTTTTGGGGAAGAATTAAAAAAATATGGGTTTGTTCCTAAATTAATTGTTAAAGTTTTGGAAAGGATTTGTTTTTTGAAAAAGAAACATAATTTAGATAATATTATGATATATAAATTATTTCAAGGATTATTAATAGATTGGAATGATGAGTTAGAAAATATATTAGTTGCTATGAAGAATATGATTAATAAAAGTAATTGGGTTTTATTTGATGAAACTGAAAATTTAATGATTATTATTGAATTATTATTTGATTGGTTTGAAGATTGTGTTGAATATGTTATAAGTCCTGAAAGAACTGAAATTATTATTTCTAATAATATATATACTGTTTATTCTCAACAAGTTGATGATTTTTTATCTTTTAGAAATATGGATAATAATAAAGTAAAAGAATTTTTTGATTTTATAAAAAAAGAATATCATTGCTTTGAATATGAAGTTTTATTTTATTTTGCTAATTTTTTAATGAATTTTCCTCCAAAAGGAATTGATGAAGAAACTAATTTTGATAAAATGATTGAAAGATTATCAGTAGAATTACTTGGTTTTTCATTTAGTGAAAAAACAACTAATGCAAAATACAATGAATTAATTCTTCCTTTAATAAAAGGATTATCAATAATAATAAAATCAATATATTATTCTTTAAAAATAACTGAAAATGAAAGTTTAAATGATTCTTTTGTTTGTCCTAAAAGAAAAAACATTCCAATCGAATTTACAATATCAAATGAAATAAATAATACAGTTCCTTTAAAACCAGTTCCCAGAAAAAGAAAATCAATGTTTGTAAAATCAGATTTTCATTTTTTAAAAAATTCAAGTGTATCTGATAGTTCACCTCCTTTTATTGAAAGACAAAGAACTGGAAATACATTACAATTAATAAATCATAATAGTTTAAATAATGAAGCTAAGTTAAAGAAATTATATAATGTTTTAAATCGGCATTTTTCAAGTAAAAAAAATATATTTATTGATGAAAATAAATCTCATTTAAATTATACTAATGAAGGTATTTCTGGTATTTCAATTGAATCTTTAACTCCTGAAAAAACTATTACTAGGAAATCTAAACAAATAGAAGAAGTTATTGAAGAAATATTAAATAAAGATTCTAGTTCTTGTTCTTCAAGTTCTATGGATGTTAATTCTACAAATTCAAAAAAAAGTTTAAAAAAAAATATATTTAAAGGTGATCTTTCTCCTATTCCTTGTGTTAATAAAAATAAAGAAAAAAAAAAAGAAGTTGCAACTAATAATTTCATTCATAAAGAAGATAAAATTAATAATTTTTTAAATATTGATTTTACTCCTAAAGATAAAGAAAATAATAATAAAATAAAAATAAATAATTTAACAAGAAGTAAAAGTACATTTTATGAAAAGGAAATTATTCCTAAAAAAAATAATATACGTAGAAAAAGTATTGTTGAAGAATTAAAATGTTTTAATTCTAGAAATTCAGATTTAGGGAATAAAGTAAGAAAAAAAGGATTAGATATGTCTAAATGTAAAGGAAAAAGTGATAAAGCTTTAATAGATTTAATGAAATATATGAATAGTATTCAAAAAAATTTAAATGGAGAAGTTGGTAAGATATAATAAAATGATTTTAATTAATTTTTTATTTGGATGTATATTTTAATTAGATTTTCTTTTTGCAAAAAAAGTAATAATATATTTATAAATAAGGCTAAATATTTTAAAAAATAAATAAATAAAATTATAAAATAAAAGTACTTTTTTTTTAAAATACAATATTTTTTTTAAAAATAAATGGAACAAATTAATTCAGAAAAAATAGAAGAACAAATGAAAACAGAAAAATCCAAATTTACATTTAAAGGTAATAAACAAAATATTAAAAAATAAAAAATATCATAAATAAAAATAATAGTAATTGTATTAGGAGATATAAGTGTAGGAAAAACAAATATAATTAAAAGAATAATAGGAGAAGAATTTTCCCAAACATCAGCAACAATAGGAGCTGATTTTAAATTTATGAATTATCAAATAAATGATGAGCAAGACCCTTCAATAATATATAATATTCAATTGCAAATTTGGGATACATGTAAATATTATAATTTAATTTACTTTTAATAATTATTTTATTTATTTTAGCAGGAGCTGAAAAATTTAGAGCAATTGCTTTATCTCATATTAGAAATTCAGATGGAATTTTTCTAGTTTATGATATAACTAATATTGATAGCTTTAATAATATTAATTTTTGGCTTTCTGAAATTAACAAAGCAACAGATGAAAGTGTTATTATTTATTTAATTGGTAATAAAAGTGATTTATTTAATATGAGAAGTGTTTCTTATGATCAAGGATATGAACAATTTAAAAATAAACATTTTAATAATTTTGCTGAAGTTTCTGCTAAAACTAATCATAATGTTATGGAAATTTATACTGAATTTTATAAAGAAATTTTCAGCAAAAATAAAGATAAAATTCTTGAGAAAAGAAATCAAAATAAAAGACTTTTTGAAACTTTTAAAAATGAAGAAACTAATTGTAAATGTTGTTATTAGATAATAAAAAAAAATAAATTAAGTTTTTAAATTTGAAAATATTGAAAATAGAATTAATAATTTTCAATAATTCAATAATCTAATTTTATAGATTTAATTTAAACCTAAATCTCCTAATTCTTGAATAATTAAAGGTTCTTTTAACTTACTTTTTTTATTAATATTTTCTTGATTTATTTCTTTATTTTTTTTAATTATATTAGTTTCCTTAATTTTTTTATTTTTTATAATTTCCTTTATTATTTTAGTTTCTTTAACTTCATTATTTTTCATATCAAAAAGCTTATTTTTTAAATTTCTTTCTAATTTCATTTTTTCAACAATACATTTCCCTATAAAGATTAGAATACTTAAAATCACAATAATAAAAATTAATAGTAAAGATTCAACAGTTCCTAAATTTAATATATCATCAACAGTATAATTTCCTTTATTTCTTTCAACAGTTCCTTTATCAATAATTGATTTTTGTTCTTCAATGAAATTATTATTACCTTGAATAAAATCATCTATAAATTTTTTATTTTTATTATAATAATCAACAATTTTACGAAAATAATCTAACATTTTATCGTAATAGTCTTTATATTCTTTTGGAATTAATTCTATAATTATTTTCATAAAATCATTAGAAAATAATGCTTCAATTTCTTCTGAAAATTGTTCTATTGAATCTATTTGGTTTATTTTTTTAATTATTGTTTCAGTCATATCAAAAAATTCTTTATATGTTTCATATAATTCATAATTAGAGAATTTAATCATTAAAATCATTGTTTGTATTGATGATACAAATTGGTCTCTCATTGATTTCCAATCTTGTGTTTCTGATTGTTCAGCTGATTTATTGAAGATTATTAAAACAATGATAAGAAAAAATTTTTTCATTATTAGTGTATTTTATTTATTTATTTTTTAGATTAATATTTCTTTTTATTTGATATGTTAAAATATAGGTTTTAAAATCTTTAAAATATTATTTATTAATTGGAGAGAAAAAGGTTTTATTTATTTCTGGTATTATACATTTATTTATCATTTATTTAAAAGTTTTATTTAAATTTTAATTGCAATAATATATTTTTTTATTATA
>JAEEGI010010686.1_pt1 | contig 19916 bp, 9 predicted proteins | sample 8958751 | NCBI WGS metagenome assembly JAEEGI01 (sample SAMN16246545, study PRJNA631951) | gut metagenome | biome: gut microbiome; feature: rumen; material: KS-attached | host: Bos | place: Iran: Karaj | collected 2018-10 | reverse complement strand
TATAGCGCAGATGCTCCTCGTTCGGCTGCCAGCTCCAGCCGCCGCCGAAGGCTGCGTGCGTGCGGTTGGGCATATCGGTTTCCGCCGGCCAGTAATATTTGCCGTCGGGATCGCCGACACCGGCCTGCTCATCCGGCGCCGTGCCGTCAAACCGCGCTTCTCCTGCGTTGGTGGTTGCCCAGCAGTTTTCCGGCGCCAGTCCGTCTTCGTTGCCGACCCATCGCACATTGTGGGGCCAGGCACGCGGTCCCTGAAAGCAGATCGCATCCGGCTGATACTTTTGCAGCAGCGGCAGCAGATCCGGCCCGCCCTCCTCGGGCGGAATCACGCCGCCGTCAAACCAGATTTCCACCAAAGGGCCATAGTTGCTCCAAAGCTCCTGCACCTGCGCCTCCACACATTTCACATAGGCCCGATAGGCTTCCCCGCGTGTGTCCTGCGGGACGCTGTTATTGATATCGTAATAGCCGTTGCAGACGGTGGTGTAATAGAATCCGGGTTTCAGACCGTATTTGACGCACGCATCCACAAACGCCCGGCAGACGTCGCCGCCGCCCCCGCGCCAGTCGGTATGCGCGATGGAAAAATCGTTCACCTTGGTATCCCAGAGCGCAAAGCCGGTGCCGTGCTTTGCCACCAGCACTGCATATTTCGCGCCGAGCTCGGCCGCGCTTCTGACCCACTGCTCCGGGTCCAGCTTTGCGGGGTGGATGGTTTCGGGCGCCAGCGCCTTGCGCACAAGGGACGTTTTATACCATTCGCCCGGCAGCTCCGGCCGGTACATTTCCAGACAGTAATGGATCAACACGCCAAGCTCCATCTCGTGCCAGTCCAGTTGCTGTTTTGTCGGTTTTGCAATGTGTTCCACACAACCGCCTCCCTTTTTGTTTTAAGCGAATTATAACACAAGCGGCAGGCGTTTTCAATATTTTTCTCAGCGGTCTTGAAAGTGATCGCAAGATATGATACCATTTAGCAAAAGCCAGACGCATCCTGATTTTGGGAGGAGATTTCTATGTTTCAAAAGTATCCAAACAATCCGATCTTCGGCAATCCGGCGCTCGGCACGCTGTTTGACGTCTATCTGACGGCGCTGCCGGACGGACGGTTTCGCATGGACCTTTCCACCAGAAAAGACAATGCGCTGTCCGTCTCCTTTTCCGAAGACGGCGTCCGCTGGACAGACCCGGTCCCCACGCTCACGCCCGACACAACCTCCGGCTGGGAGGATTGGGTCAACCGCAACTGCGTATTGAAAATCGGCGACACCTACAAAATGTGGTACACCGGTCAGGCGCACGGCAACAGCTATATCGGCGTTGCCGAAAGCCGGGACGGACAAACGTTTCACCGCGTTTCCGACGCACCGGTGCTGTCTCCGGAAGCCGGCTTCGAGGGCGCGTCCGTGATGAATCCCTGCGTCCTTTTTGAAAACGGCAGATACCGGATGTGGTACAGTGCCGGCGAAACCTATGAGCCGAACGTGCTCTGTTATGCAGAGAGTCCCGACGGGATCCATTGGGAAAGATCGCCGTTGAATCCGATTTTTGAAAAAAATCCGGCGAAGGAATATGAGCAAAACCGGATCGGCGGCTGTCAGGTGCTGCCGCATCCGGATCTCGGCTATCTCCTGTTTTATATCGGCTACCGGGATATCCATACCGCCTGTATCTGTGCGGCGTATTCCGCAGACGGCGTCACGGACTTCCACCGCTGCAAGCACAATCCCCTGATTGCGCCGACCGCCGGCGCCTGGGACGCGGACGCCTGCTATAAGCCCTCCGCGCTCTATGACAAAGCGAACGATCGTTGGCGCATCTGGTACAACGGCCGTGCGGGCGGCATGGAATATATCGGCATGGCGGAAAAACGTGGTGATTTCACAAAAGACGACTTTGAATAAAGGAGTATGCCCATGACTGTCGATCTGAAAGAAAAGCTTCGCGCCTATGTGGAGGCGTTCAACGCCGGCGACGAAGAGCTCTATCAGCAGGAAATCCCGAACGCGGACGCCTTTGCCTATCTGGCGCAGAATGCGCCGCTGCTGGACTGTCCGGACAAAGAGCTGGAAACGACCTATTATTTCCGCTGGTGGACGCTGCGCAAGCATTGGAAACAGACCCCGCACGGGCACGTGATGACGGAGTTTTTGCCGCCGGTCGGCTGGGCAGGACCGTTTAACACGATCAACTGTCCTGTGGGACACCAACTGACCGAAGCGCGCTGGCTGGCCGACGCGCCCCGGCGGCTTTGGGAATATATCTGCTTTTGGCTTGACGGACACGGCAACGCCACGAGCTACAGCATGTGGTTCGCGTCCGCTGTGGAAGCGTACTTCCGGCTCCATCCCGACACGGCGCGTATGAAAGAAGCGCTGCCGAAACTCGACCGCCTGTTTCGGGAGTGGGAACGCATCAGTCTGCGTCCGTGTGGTCTGTACTGGTCAAACGACAACAACGACGGCATGGAGTTTTCCATCAGCGGCTCCGGCATCCGCCCGACGCTCAACAGCTATCTGTGCGGCGACGCGTTTGCGATTTCCCGTATGGCGACCGAAGTCGGCGACGATGCGCTGGCGCGTGAATACCGGGCACGCGGCGAACGGATTTTGGAACGGATGAACCGTCTGCTGTGGGACGGCGATTTTTACCGCACGATCCCCTGCGAAAGCGACGATCCCGCCGATTGGAAAACGCGTCCGCCTGTGCCAAAAGACCATACCGTGCGCGAGCAGATCGGATATCTTCCCTGGTATTTCCATCTTGCCGGCAGCGACAAGGACGACGCGTTTTTGCAATTGACCGATCCAAACGGCTTTGCGGCGCCCTTCGGGCTGACAACGGCCGAGCAGCGCCACCCGCGGTTTTTGTTTGAGAACGAGCACTGCTGCCTGTGGAACGGTTACGTCTGGCCGTTTGCCACCGCACAGACGCTGACAGCGACGGCAAACCTGATCCGCGACCGCGGCGCAGATTCGCCCGTTTCCAAAGACGCGTATTATCATCTGCTGCGCCAATATGCGCTGTCTCACCGTATCACGGACGCGGAAGGTCAGACACGCTGCTGGATCGACGAGAATATGGATCCGTTCTCCGGCCGCTGGCACTGCCGCGACAAATTGATCAGCCTTGCCTACGAGCAGAAAAGCGGCATCCGCGAACGGGGCAAAGATTACAACCACTCTACGTTCTGCGACCTTGTGCTGTCCGGGTTGCTCGGCATCCGGTTTGAAAACGGCGTGTTGTCGGCGGATCCGATCCTTCCGGAAAGCTGGGATTATTTTATGGTGACCGGGATCACCGAAGAAAACTGGACCGTCCTGTTTGACCGCGACGGCACGCATTACGGACAAGGCGCCGGGCTGCGCTGTTTCCGGGCAGAGTGACGCAGTCGAAAATGCGCGGCGTAAAAACCTGAGCTGACCGCAAAAGGCAAAAAGAAACAGCCGTCTCTTCGCAGAAACAGCTATGCAGCAATCGAAACGTACTTTTTCACATCTTAAAAAAGTATCAGCCGCGATTCACCGGATCGCGGCTGATGCTGTTCTTCGGATGTGATGTTTCAGCGCTTTTAAGAAAACACTCATTTGGCTTTTGCAAATCTGAAATCTTCAAATCGCAGCGCCTCGCCGGCTTTGGTGTGAAAAACGAAACAAAGCCCGTGTTTCCCGGCAGTGTTCTTCAGGGCGACTTTGAAGGACTTGAATTGATTGAAGCCTCCCGTGTTGCCGACAACGCATCTGCCGAGCAGCTTGCCCTTGGGGTTTTCTTGATGGATTTCCACAGTGCAGGGAGCATCATTTCCGTTTGCAACGCGGAATTTCAAAAGCGCGTTCGCCGGCATATTACAGATTTTCGGGAAGGTCAGATGGGAGCCGTCCTTGATGCCGCGCAGCTCAAAGCCGTCTGCGTTTTCTTTTTTGACGATACCGTCGGAAGCGTCAAAAAACCATTCACCTTTGATGGTCTTCCATGTCGCGTCGTATTGACCCACCCCGACTTTTTTAATAAAGTCGTCGGTCACGATGTCGCCGTTCTTTTTGATGTGGGCGTAAACAAACTTCGTCGTTCTGTAATACGGATCGAGCGGCTCGCCGCTGCCGTAGTTTTCCGGGACGCCGTAGGTGAAATACGTCTGGTTGTGGAAGGTGAAGAAGGTGCCGTGGTCAGTAAAGCAGTCCTCGCAGATCCTGCCGCGATATGTATAAGGTCCGTAGATATTCTTGCTCGTCGCATATTCGCCGCCGTGAGAATTGAGGTAGTAGGTATCGCCCCATTTGGTGATCCAGCAGGCGTCGTTTTCCCAGCCGTCGATGACCTCGACCGCTTTCGGCTCTTCCGCCAGAGAGATCATATCCTCGTTCAGCCGCGCGATATAGTATTGTTTGCCCAAAACGGTATAGCCGAACATAATGTACGGCGTCTTGTTTTTATCATCGTCAATGAAAACCGTCGGGTCATAACAGGCGGTATCCACAAGCCCCTGCGGGAGCAGCGGTTTTCCGAGTGCGTCAATGTACGGTCCTCCGGGGCCGTTTTTACTGACCGCAACGCCGGTGCAGCGCTGCTGATCGGAAAAATAGAGATAGTATTTTCCGTTTCGTTCCGCCGCGTCGGTGGCGTAGCATTCTTGATCCGGGCCGAGGAAGGTATCCTCCGGGCGAAGCGTGAACTCCAGCTTCCAGTTGACAAGATCCTTTGAGGAAAACACGCGCCAGTCGTCCATGCGGTAAATCGGTTGTCCCGGGCCGTAATCGTGGCTGGAAAACAGGTAGGCTTTGCCGTTAAAAATATGTACGTGCGGGTCGCAAACACCCATATCGGGGAACACACGCCGGAAATTGCCGCCCTTCAGATTGTCGCCGCTTTGGAATGTGGCTCGGATCTCCTCAACACTTCCGGCCGTCAGGTAGTAGTAATAGCTGTGCGGTTCGTCAAATTCCAGCGCAAAGACACCGAGCGGAGCTACGTAATTCGTGGCGTCCGATCCCGCGTCGGCAGAACCGTCATGCTGGAACCGACCCGCGAGCAGAGATTTCGCTCTCGGTGTAAACAGTCCCACGCCGTAGCCGCTGTCGTCCGTCCACGCGCACCACGTTTCGTTATTGCCGTCCTTCAGTTGAAATGCGGGTTTTCCCGCCCAGAACGGCAGCTCGCGCTCCACGCGCAGTTCGTCGCCGGTCCAGGGCTGATCACCGTCGTAGAACCAGAAGTTGCCGAGGGCGCTGATCGTATAAAACGCCGGAAGCTCCTGCTCTTTGTCCACCCAGGGCGTCTGCAGAAAATCCACCGCCGTGTTTTTCACGTCCAGACCCTTGTCCGTCAGCTGATACACGTTTGTGTAATACGTTTGCGTGAGCATGTTGTTTTGCGCCCAATCGAGCGGACGGCAGACGACGCGGATTTCATTCTCGCTTTGTTCAACAGCCACAAGTTTACTGTGATTGCCATACTGATCGCCGCCCTGTACGGGATTGTAGCTCCATTCGGTATCGACGTACACCGCGTTTTCATAGCCCTCGATCTCCTGCGGTCCGTAATAGGACTGCTGCACAAGACGGCCGGTGTCGTGATTGTTCAGCAGATTGCCGTAGGCGCCGTTCGTTTTGTCTTCAAACCAGGAGAGACCGCCGCCCCATTGCAGGTTGACGCCCGCTTTGTAATGATCGTTTTCGATATACAAAACGTCCTCTTTCGGCACCGACTGCAGATCACAGGTAAAGCTGAGAACGCTGAGGATGCAGCTTTGGCCGGCAACGATGGGTTCAAAGTGAACCGAAAGCAGCCGCGATGCAGTTTTCCGGCTCAGATAGCAGTCAAGCAGCATGGAGGCTTTCTGCGATTTTGCGCTCAGCAGCAGTTCTTCCTCCAGGGTTTCTCTGCCCAGCCGATAGCGGAACACGGCACGAACCGCCGCCGTGGTTTGATAAGCAAAGTTGATACGGTTAAACCGCAAGGTGCCTGCAATGGGCGACACCGATACGGTGAATCCGTTTGTCACATCTGTATCTGTCAGATTCATATCCTTGATTTCTGTCTGTTTTTTCGTGGAAATATCCGTTCCGAACACACCGAGCAAAATCAGAATTGACAGAAAAAATGCCGCGATTCTTTCTAACATAAACATTCTCTTTTTCCTTTCTCCTTTGTTCTTTTGTGCTGTTACCTTCCACTTAAGTTTAATTATAACAGAATCAACAGGCTTTTCAATTGTTTTTACAAAAAATGGAAAAAAACCGGGCGTTTTTGCGTCCGGTCAATGATTTTCTAATGGATCTGTCCGTAGCAGCGAATGTCGCCGTTTGACCCGAGCAGCGCCAGAACGCCGCCGTCGCGCGCGGTGAAGTACATCGTTGCGCCGCAGATATCACGGATCCGTTCGCGCGACTGCACATTGTGGCTGTATTCGCCGGTTGTGAACACACAGATTTTGGGCATGAGCGTTTGCAAAAACGCCGGTGTGCTCGACCCTTCACAACCGTGGTGCCCAACCTTTAAAAGATCGACTTTGCCAATCAGCGGCACCAGCCGCGTTTCGTCACCGGTCAAATCGTCCATATCTCCGGCAAGGAAGACGCGCGTGCCGTTCGCGTGGCTGATCAAGTTCTTCCACTCGATCCAGTACTTCTTCAAAAACCTGTTCAAATAAGCCTTGCACTGCGAAAAGACGCAATACGGCGCAGGCAGCAAACCGATCATTCAAAACGCAAGGATCAAAAAGAAACCAAGCATACCAACAGCCGCGATCCATCCGGATCGCGGCTGCTGCCTTGGAAACGATATCTTTTATGCGGTCTTGACGCTGCGCTTGGTATAGCCTGTGCAGGCCAGCGTAATGCCGTCTTCTCTGACGTATGAGCGGACAGCGAACTTGTAGGTCGTGTCGGCTTTCAGTCCGGTCGCCTTGTAGCTGCGGGCTTTCACCGCGGCGATCTTGACATATTTCTTCTGTGCACTGTCGTAACGGTAGACGAGGTATCCGTCCGCGCCTTTTGACCGGCTCCACTTGAGCGTAACGGTCGTATCCGTTTTGGCCTTCACTTTCAGGCTGCTGACTTTTGCGGGTGCTTTTGCTTCAACGGAGGACTCCTTCTTGAGGATCTGGCCGTTTGAAACCAGGATCGTATAGTCGTATTCGATCAGCTTTCCGTCCTTTTTGACATAAAACTCGACCTCATAGACTCTTTTGCCGTTTTCGTTGTCCTGCTTTGCCGTGAGCTTCAGCGCTTTTTTCTCTTTCACGCCTGCGCTCTTAAGCGCAATGGCGACTGCCTGTTCCCTGGTGATATTCTTTCCGGCCGAAGGCATGGTGACAGACTTTGTTTCTTTCTCCCTGTCGAGGATTTTTCCGGTCGAAGCGAGAATCTCATACTCGTACTCCGTGACCGACGAATCGGTCGAAACACGGAACTCCACCTCGTAGACCTTGCGTCCGCCATCGGTTTCAAGCTTTGTCTTGGTAAATACTGCGTCATTGCTTTTGACGTTCGCGTCGCTGAGTGCGATGCTGCGCGCTTCGTTCAATGAGATGTCGGCGCCGAGCGCGGCGAAGGAAACGCTTATGAACATAAGCAGCGCGAGGGAAGCCGCTGAAAATTTCTTGATGTGGTGATGCATGGGAAAACTCCTTTCATACTGTTTTCAGATCGTCCGGCGGGCCCTGCCTTGTGACCTTGTGTCTATAGTATATCGAAGTTTAATTAAAGCATCATTAGAAAGAATCGTTTATTGCGTTTTTTGATCGGCCAACTGGAATTCCAGTGTAAAGACCGTTCCTTTGCCTAGCGTGCTCTCAACGGTTATGCGCCCGCCGTGGAGGCGGCAGATTTCGTCAACAAAGGACAATCCAAGTCCACTGCTGCGCATTTCTCTGCTGCGCGCTTTGTCCACGCGATAGAATCTTTGAAAGATTTTTTCCTGCTCTTCCGGCGCGATCCCGATCCCGTCGTCAGCCACGCGCAGGAAAGCCCGGCCGTCTCTCTTGTCGAGCGTGACCCAGATGCTGCCGCCGTCGCGACCGTACTTATCCGCGTTCGAAATCAGGTTTTCAACCAATCGGGTCATCAGCGTAACGTCCATACGCATCATCACATCATCCTTTACGTCAAGGATGAGTTTTTTGTCGCTTATCACAGCGGCATCCTCGCAAACGGCGCGCACAACGATGCTGAAATCTTCCACGGAAAAGTCAAAGTATTCCTGCCCCTGCTCGAGCCTTGAAATCATCAGCAGATCACCGACGAGCCTGCTCATCGCGCGGGCCTGCTTCTGGATACGAAGCACATGTTTCCGGTCTTCTTCGTTGAGCGTAGCGCTGTCAATCAGCAGCTCGCACTGCGCATGGATCACCGCGATCGGCGTCTTCAGTTCATGCGAAGCGTTGTCGGTAAAGTGTTTTTCGGCCTCAAAGGATTGATGCAGCCGCGCCAGCATCCGGTTAAATCCGTCCGTCAACGGTTCAAGCTCCCGGATATCGGTCGACACCGCGCGGACGGATCGGACGTCGTCCGTCGTCCTGATTTGTGCCACGGTCCGGCTGAGGTTGCCAACACCCGAAAAGACCCGGCTCGAAATCAGATATCCGATGCCTGCGGCGATCGCCAGATACACGGGCAGCAGAATCGAAAGCAGAAGAATGGATTTCCGATCGGCGAAGGCATTTCCCTCGTCGGCCGCAATGCCCCTGACAAAGACGTCGTCAAAAAGCTTTTCGCTGCAATGAATGTCAAGATTCACAACGGGAACATCGTAAAGATTTTCCTCCTTGGCGAACAGCAGATGGCAGTCGTTTTCATCCAGTGAAGCAAAAAGCAGCGCGTTTTCATACGCGTTTCTGACGGCCGCGCGTGCAAGCATTTGCGGCGGCGCAGGGGACGTCGCGTCATCACTTCTCGATTCGCTACTCCAATCGAGCACCTCGCCGGTTGCGGCGTCAACCGTGAAGCAAAGGACGTTGAAACGGACCCTTTTGTCCAACAGGCAGTAGCGCTTGCCGTTCAGCTCCAGACTGAGGATTTCCCCACTGTCGCCCGGATCAGGCAGTTTCGCGGCGGAGAGGTCCATGCCGAAGGCGGCGTAGCTTCCCGCGAGCACCCGCCCATCTTCCGCGAGCACAACGCTGGCGATGCCTCTTTGGTTGTAGGTAAAATCGTTTTCGACCTCGAGAATCCCGTTTTCGTAGTCGACTTCGTCGGCGTTGATTTCAACCTGCGTCATAAGATTGCTGCGTATATTGAGCGTGGATATATAACGCTGCGACAAAACAAACGCAACCCCGAGCACCGCGCCGAGCACCGTCATCAGAACCGTATACCAGATATTGATCCGCAGCCGTGCGGAATGACCTGCTTTTTTATGCGCTTTCTTCTTCATCTTATGACGTACCCCACGCCCCGCACGGTGTGAATGAGTTTTCGGTCACAGCCTTCATCGATTTTTTTCCTGAGATAACGGATGTAAACGTCGATGACGTTGGTGCCGCCGGAATAATCATAGTTCCATACGGCATTCTCTATTCTTTCCCGGCTCATGACGATTCCCGCGTTCCGGATCATACATTCCAGGATCGCAAATTCCTTTGCCGAAAGCCGGATCTCCCTGCCGGCGCGACGCGCGACGCGCGCCTGCACGTCGACCGTCAGATCCGCAACGGTGAACACGTTCGTCGCATTTCCGGAGGGTTTTCGCAAAACGTTGCGGAGCCGTGCCTCCAATTCTTTGAATTCGAACGGTTTTGCAAGGTAATCATTGGCGCCCCGGTCGAGTCCGAATACTTTGTCATCCGTCGAATCACGTGCGCTGAGCATGATCACCGGGATGTTTTTTCCTTCGCTGCGCATACGTTCGAGCACATGGAACCCGTCGGCGCCGGGCATCATAACATCGAGAATCACCGCGTCATAGTCTGCACCCGCCAAATAGCCGAACACGCTTTCTCCGTCATAGCATCCGTCAACACTGTAGCCCGCATCCGTCAATCTCCTGACGATGGCGTCGTTCAGATCCCGCTCATCATCCGCCACCAGAATACGCATAAACTGCACCTCGCTTCCGTCAACCGGATCAAAAGAAACAATATAATTTGGTTCAATTTAACTATATCACATACGCAAGCAATTGTCCATATAATCACCCATAAATATTTGTGCATAGACAGATGTTCTGAAACAGTGAGCTAAATACAAAGCATAAATCATCTATCACAAAATCTTTAAAAAAGGTCTTTTCTGCAAATGCACTTAATAGTTTTTCTGACTGGTTCACAACTAACACCCTCTTCTAAAAAGGATTCTGAAAATAAAAGTTAGAACTACAAAAAAAGCAAGCAAACGATTTCGCTTACTTGCTTCTTCTTCTTGGTGGAGATGAGGGGGATCGAACCCCTTACCTGTTGAATGCCGGAGAGCGTTCTCCCAATACACGCAAAAACGCACCCTTTTGAGAACAGCTTCAGACGAAAGGCCATGCAAAAGAACAAAGAAAAGTGCATAATTCAAAGAGAAACACGATGCGCGTTGTTCCCGCTTGAAAACAGAGCGACATCCGATTGCCTGCCGGAAAACAGCGAGCGTAATCACACGCGCACGGACGAAACAAAGCCGCCGGACGAACCGACGGCTTTGTTTTTTTGGTGAATTACCTGAACAGATTTTTGAAGAAGTTGATGATCCGCAGGAACCAATCATAGATCTGTTTGAAGAAGCGGATCAGGCCGTTGCCGGCAACGCCCTGCGAGCCGACGATATCGCCGATCTGTTCATCCCCTTCTGCAATCAGCACCTGCAGCACCGCGCGGGCAATGTCGTTGTCAAGGCTTGTCAGATGCGCCACGACCCGGCCCAGCTTGTCGTTGACGTGGTCATAGGCTTCCACGCCGCTGCCGGAGGCTCTGGACGCGCCGTAAACGGTGTAGTAGATACTGAGCATGGCAACCTCAAAGCCGCCGAGCGTGCCCATATAACCCGCCAGCAAGTGCAGGAACGCGGAGATTGCCGCTTCGCCCACACCGCCGATGTTTGCCTTGGTCTTAATCAGCGCCACCAGCGCGTCGGTGTTGTTTTCGACCGACAGGAACTTCAGCACAATGCGGATCAGGATCGACAGCAGATCACCGTAGCAATAGCGGTCGATCTCCTTGTCGAGCACCATGGTATAGGCTGTCTTGCCCGTCAGAGAATCGAACGAGCGCACATAGCCGTGGGTCAGCTCGTTGACCGCCAGCGCGGCGATGGACGTGAATTTGAACGGGATGCCGTTTTTGGCAAGGATGCCGTTGAGGAACGCAAGACCGATGCTGAACAGCATGCGGAAATCGAGATCCTCCAACCCGTCGACCGACGAGAATTCGCCGCCGCACTGCGAATAGATTGCTGCAACGTCTTTTTCGGTGACGCCGAGCAGCTCATACAGGTTTTCCTTGACGAGATTTTCCACGTTGAGCGTCCGGTAGAGATCGATGCCCTGTTCGTCATAGACGAGCTGGCTGATCTGTTCCTTCATCGGTTCGGCAGCGTTGCCGATGACGAGGATACCGTGGATCAGATTTTTCACCACGGTGTCGATGCCGTTGCAGTTGATGAAGTAGACGATGGACGGCAGCAGCTCCAGCAGCTGCGTCGCCGTGGAATCCATCAGCTTCTGCACCATCGCGACCAGCGGATGCACCACGCCGGTGACGGCATAGCTGATATCCTGTTTCACGTTCTCGGTGTAGTCTGCCGGGTCGCAGATATCGCCGTCGCGCAGGTTTTGCACCAGATTCTTCGGGCTGCCGTCGATGTTGAGCGCTTCGAACAGCGGCACAAGAGCGTATTTATAGCCCTCCGCGCCGGGCAATGTGATCTGGATCGTTTCGGCATTTTTGCCGAGGCCGTCGCCCTCCGCGAAGAAGGTATAATCGCTGTCGGCCAGCAGCCACGCCATGGCGGGTGCCACGGGAGCGAGCAGCTCGACCAGCGCCTGTTCAAAGACTGCGCCGTTTGCGTCCACGGCCGCTTCGGTGGCTTCTGCGGAGAAGCCCCAGTCTCTGCCGCTTTCATAGATACCGCCCGGCGCATAGGCGTCCCACGCGTGCAGGTCGATCCCCGTCAGCCGCTGAATGAAGCCGGCGATTGCACCGTCGGGATCGTATTTGTCGAGCAGCGGCTTGATTTTTCCGAGCAGACCGGTCAGCCGGTTCAGCATGTCGTTGGAGAACAGCATGCCGCCGATCAGGGCGTGCATCAGTTCCCGCAGGTTCCGGATCTGGATGCCGTTGATCTCCAGACCGAGCAGATACAGCATATCTTCGACGAACTGCTCCAGATTGTCAGCCAGCTCCGCCGCCATCTCGCGCGTCCATTTCTTGCCCGCATAGGGGTCAAGGCTGAACAGCTTGGACAGCGTCAGCGCGGACACGAGGTGATCGGTGTCGGCGTATTCCGTAAACAGCCAGGACGGATCCTGATAATCGAACTTGAAGTCGTCGATGTTGAAGATATTGATCAGCGTCTGGTGCACCGGTTTGCCCACCAGCGTGTTCCAGAAGTCGTCGTTGGCCGGATCCTCCAGCAGATCGAGCACAAGGCTGATCAGGATCGTGATGGTTGCCGCCTTGTCCTTGCTGTCGCGGAAGGTCATGCGATAGGTGTCGAAATCGCAGGCGGATGTGTCGTTAAAGTAGATCTTGCCGACCGTGAAGTTGTCGAGCAGGCGTTTCGCAAACGAGCTGAGCACCAAAGGCTGATAGTTGCCGTCGGCGTCCTTGGCGGAAACAAGCGAGAGAAGATCCGTCAGCGCAATCTTTGTCAGATCCACGTCGAGACCGGTAAACTGTTTGATCAGTCCCGGCAGCGTCAGCGCGTCGTCGCCGGTCTTGCCCGCATAACTGTTATAGAAATCGAGTACTGCCGTGATCTGCGCGGTCAGGTTTTGCGCAGAAACGCCGAGGGCGTTGGCGTTGATGAAATACAGCAGATCGGGCAGCAGGTTCAGCAGACCGTCGAGCACTTTGCCGCCGTCGTCTTTGTTCAGCAGACCGCGCACGCCGTTGAACACGCCTTTCAGCAGATCCTGCATGAGGCCCTCGATGTTATAGTCTCTGCCGGAGATATAGTCCGCGGCGGGCTTGAGGCCTTCGACGCCGAGCGCTTCAAACAGCGGCAGCAGCACGTAGCGGTAGCTTTCGATGCCGGTCACATTGATCTGGTCGTCGCGGCGGCTGCGCGCCTCGGTCACGCCGCTGGCGTTGAACAGGCTCAGGTTGTTGCCCAGCAGCACGAAGCTCAGCAGCGGCATCACAGGCTTGAGCAGCGCGAAGAGGACGTCTTCAATATTAGCAAGATCCTTCTTGACCAGCGGACGTTCCAGCCCGGTGGGTTCGCCGTCCGCGTTGTAATAGACGACCTTGTTGCTCTTGTATTCCGTGCGGCTGCTGTCGATGTTGAACGCAGCAAGATCGATGCCGACCATACTTGCCAGCTTTTCGATCGCTTTCTTGAACTGCGCGACTTTGGCGCGGGTTTGATCGATCATCTTCTCCGCGTCTTCGGGGCTGGCATGGTTGATCGCTTCCGCGATCCGGGTAAACGCATCGTTTTCCATGCCGTTGAGGAAATCGCTGAGCAAACCGAGCAGCTTGTCGATCGTCTCGTCGGTCAAAAGACCGTTGGCAAGCATCTTTGCAAGGATGCCGAGCGTGTAATGCTCACTCGTTTCGTTGACGCCGAGCTTTTCGAGCAGCACCGTGGCGAGCAGCTTGCCGTCGCCGGTGTCGATATTCAGCGCGTTGGTGATCATATCGTCGAGCCGTTCGGCCAGATGGACGGCGGTTTCTTCGTCCCAATCGGTCAGATCATAGCTCTTGAGATACTTGTCAAAGTCCTTTTGCGCCTGGGCGGTGCGGTAATCGTCCGCGGCGATCTCGCCGTTTTTGATCTGCACGAGCAGCGCGGCCTTTTGTTCTGCCGTGGCGTCTTTGCCGAGGATATAGGCCCAGTCGAAATCGGTAGCGTATTCCGCCGGCAGACCCTTCATCAGTTCGATTGCGGTCTTGGCAAGCCCTTTCTGCTCGAGCAGCAGTTCGATGAAGGCGTCGAGCACGTCGGCGTTGTTGCCGTACATCAAAACGTCAAGACCCATCGAGAGCATGCACGTCAGCGCGTCCTTGCCTTCGGTGTTCAGCCGGTAGGCCTTGTGGGCAATCCGGTTGCCGCTGTCGTCCAGCGCGTAGGCTTTGGAGGAGAAGGATTCGCGCAAATAGGCGAGATCCTGCATCGCCGCCTGATACGGTTCTTTCAATTCCAGGAAATAGCGATTGCCGTCCGCCTGTACGGAAGCGATTACGCTGACCAGTTTCAGCAGCGATTCGAGATTCAGCGTTTTGAGCTTGAACGCGGCGCCGCGCGTTTCCATAACCCGGCGCATTTCGGCTTCGCTGCTGTAGCCGCCGAGCTTGTAGGTGAAGCGGCAGATCAGCGTGTTGAGCAGCGTGTCAAGGTCGACATTGACGATCGGGCGCAGGGTGTCGAGCAGCACCCACAGCGGATGCAGCAGATTCTTGAGCAGCACGCCGACGCCGTTGTCGGACACGGCGAACATGAGCTGGGCGAGCATTTCAAACAGCTCGGCGAGCGTCGTGTCGGAATCGAAGATTGCAAACAGACGGTTCACGATCTGATCCACACAGTACAGCAGTCCCTGTGCGGTGCCCATCTCTTTGAATTCGTCGCTGCTGAGCAGCTTCGATTCCTGAATGCCCATCGCTTCGAGCAGCGGCAATATAGCGAAGTTGTAGCCGTCGTGTCCCTTTACAGTGATAACCGACTGCGTTGCGCCGTCCTTGTTATACGGCAGCACCCGGAAGTCCTTGCCGCTGAAGACCATGTCGAGCACCGGCTGCGCCGGGGTCAGCAGATAACCGAGCGCGGCGAAAATGTCGCTGTAGGTTTCTACCGGCTCGCCGTCGTATGTCCATTTCACCAGCGGCTTGCCGCTGTCGTCGGTGCCGGTGCGCATGCCCTGCAGAAGCGGGAAGGCTTTTGTCTGCGGTTCGCTCGCGGTTTCGTCAAAGAGATAGGCAAAATCGTTTTTCCAAACGCTGATGTCGATGCCCGTGGCGTCCTTGATCAAATCGGCAGGCAGCGCCAGATCCTCCGTATAAACACCGCTGAGCAGTTCCGTAATCAGCGTGATATAGGCGGGTTCGTTGAGATATTTGAGCAGCAAGGGCTTGGCGTATGCGCGGATCGTTTCGATTTCCGGCGTGTCCGGATTCAGATCGTACGGCAGCTCCTGCAGCACCGCGTCGGCGAAGTCGTCGATATCGTCCACCACGAAGGAGGCCATTTTCTGTGTCCAGTCGTTGTCATATTCGAGATACGGAATCGTGTCGTCGTGCGCGCTGATTTCGCTCGCCGTGGCTGCCGGGGTTTCGGGATAGGAAAGCGTGCCGGCGTCGTAATCGTTCGTCGGGTTCAGCGCTTCGCAAATCACCAGCAGCAGATTGTCGGTCGTCAGGTTTGCCATGATCTTGTCGAGATCCAGCTTGCCGTTATCGTCCGTGGCGTCCTTGAGAATATCGGACAGCGTCAGACCCAGATCCAGCGTTTCCAGCCCGTCGGCCGCCACCGATGCAAGCGCGGCTTTGAGCGTGTCGTAATCCGTATCGAAAAGACGGAGCACCGTTTCCAATGTCGTCTTGTCTTTCAGCACACCGGTTACCATGCTCAGCACATGATAGAACACGTCGGAAATATCGGCGGAAACGAAGTAGTACTCTCCGTTTTGCAGGCTGTTCCAATGCTGCTTGTACTTCGCTTCGCGGATGGAGCCGCTGTTCTTTTGCAGCGTACCGAGGGAAGACAGCTCTTCCAGATTGATCAGGTTCGTATTGAAATATTTCAGCGGATTGCCGTTTTGATCCTGCAGATGGTCAAAGAACCATTTCAGCACGGATGAGATTTTGCCGAGGTCAAACCCCAGCGCCTGTTTGGCGGCAGACGATGTAAAGAAGGCGTCGATAAAAACATAGGGATTCATGGAACCGAAGATGTTCTTCAAGTCCATCTTCACATTTTTCGGCCAGTCTTTGAACAGGCTGGCATCCGGAAGCTTGCCGTCCAGCATGGCTGCAAGCTTTTGAAACAGATCTCTGACCGTCGGCACCAGCATATCGCCGACCATCCCGGATATCGTGTCGGACAAATCAAGGGAGAAGAACGTGGCAATGACGTTGAGCGGAATATGGCTGAAGATCTGCATCACAGCGCCGAGCAGGGTTTGCAGTCCGGCATAGGCAAGCGTGGTAATCAAGAGCTGCGCATATTTAACCGGGTTGAGCCAATCATACCAGTGCTTCATGATCTGGTTTTCAATAATATCCGCCAGCCCGTCGAAAAAGCCGCCGATCGTCATATGAAAGTCCGCTTTGACATACATGTCATAGACAACATCCAGATCGAACAGTTCGAGCAGCGCACTGTTTTCCAGCATAAGCGCAAGGTTCGGCAAAACGGACAGTAGCTTTTCAATCGGGTGCGACACAAACTGCTGCACCAGCACCATCAGCGGATCCACAATCCCGTCAACGACCTGCCTGACGTTATCTACCGTGTTGGTAGAAGAAAATGTGATGGTTTGAAATTCATATCCGGGCGCTTCTGTGCCGTCGGACAACACAAAGTCGTTGATGCCGAACGCTTCAAAAATCGGCACCACAACATCCTCATAGAAATGGAACGCATCGAAATCCAACTGGATACCGGCGTCGGTCGAAAGCGGAACTTGCACCAGGATCGCGCTGACCAGCATGGAAATATAGGTCGCGTTGCTCAGATCCAGCGATTTATATTGGTTCAGACTGCCGGCAAACAGCATTTCCAGCACGGGGGCAAGGGAGCTGAAAACGACAGACAGCACCTGCTTGAAATCGTCAAAGCTTTCCATATGCCATTGGAAGTTCAGGTTGCCCTCACTGTCGCCCGCGTAGCGCCATAGATCCCCCGGGCAGTTCTGAAGCGTTGCAATAATGTCGCTGTATTTTTCGCTGTCCGCCTGCTCCAGCAGCGCCGCAACCTGCGACGGCCAGAAGCTGAAGCCTGCGTCGGTCAGCAGCGTCTTAAATGTTTTGGCCTTGCCGCCGTTCAGATAAAAGTCAAATGTGCCGCCGATCGACAGTGCGTCCAGCACATCATTGAGTGTATCGGAATAGGAGCTTTCTGCGTCGAAGAGCTTGAAGAGCACCTTTAAAAGATTAATCTGGTATCGGCCGCCGCCCATCTTTTCTACCAGGGAAATATCATCAAACAGGTCGCTCACTGTTTGGCCGAGTTCTGTCACTGTCGGATAGATCATGGCAAAAATCCGGTTGATCAGATCGTCCGACAGCACTTTCTGCATCAGTACGCTCATCAGCAGATCGAACATGGCTGTTTTGCCGTCGTTGTCGTAATCCCGCACCTCGATCCCGAACGACTCCGGCAGCAGCTTTGCAATCAGCGCCACCGCTTCGGGCGACGCGATATAGCCGTCGATTTTGGCAATCACCGTACGGATCGTTTCATCATAGACGGTAAAGGTATCCGCGGCGTTGGCCGGATCGCGCAAAAGATCGTCGGCGCGGCCGGGACGCTGTGCGTAATAGTGCTTGCCGTCGGCGTCGGTCTTTGTGTCATAGGTGATCTGTTCGTAATTGGTAAACGCCGCTTCCTTGAGCTCGTTGATTGCAAACTGCACGTTTGCCAGCATGGCAAAGCCGACGCAGCGGCGCCCCTGCGCGTCCATGGTGGGCTGTGCGTTGTTGTTCCAAATGCTGTTTGCCGTGTCCGTGTAGGATTGATCGGTATAAGCTGTGCCGTACAGTTTCAGCAGCAGCGCTTCTTCCGCCTCCAAAGCGCGCAGCTTGTTTTTCACTTCGTTGCGGTTATTCGCCGTAACCGAAATCTTGTGCGGTGTACTGCTGCCGTAGAGTGCTTCCAGCGCAGCGTCAAAGCGTTCGCCTGCCAGCGTGATCAGCTTTGCTTCACAGGTGGCAACGGTCTGCGCTCTGTTTGCATAGGACACAAAGTATGCCTTGGCTGCCGCATACTTCGTGTCGTCGTTGGCGGCTTCATAGGCTTCTAACTGCGCTTGCAGCTGGGTGAACAGCGAGCCTTCTTCATTCAGCACGGGGCCACTGTCTGTGTTGCGCAGCGTGCCGACCAGAGACTGCGTCGTCACGTCCGCCGCTTCCGTTGCGAGCACACTGTCGCAAAATGATACGAACGCCGCGTCTGTCGTGCTCACGCGCTGCATCTCGTTGCGTTTGGCGATCTCGTCGCCGAGGCCGGTGCCGCTGCCGTCTTCCGACGCAGTGTAATACGGCTTCAGCGTATTGTTCAGCCAGTCGCGGTAATCTTTGGGATTGGCTTCGTCATTGTCTCGTTTGATCAGCTCGGCCGCAATGGCGGCAAGCTGTGCCGCCGGCTGCTGCAACGCGCTGAGCGTCAGATGGCCGCAGGCCGCAGGCGCGCTGCCGCAGTTGCTGCAAGTCTGGCTGCCGGTGCGGTCCACATGGGCGCAGGAAACAAGAAACGCTTTTCCGCAGTTATCGCAGACGCCGTCGGCGCCGTCGGTGCCGTCAGCCTTCTTGCTGTCCACGCAGTCCGCCGTGCAGTAGCCGCAGACGTCGCAAAGACCGTCTCCGACGTCAACGGTTTTGCCGATTTCGTCAATATAGTCGTGCGGTTCCTTTCCGCAGACGTCGCAAAGCGTGTCTTCGTCATCCGAATCCGCACAGACATGATCGGCCCCCAGTCCGCAGACATCGCAAAGCGCATCGCCGGTTTCCTGCGTTCCGCCGGTCAGGTCCTTATGCGCGCCCATGCAGGCGCCGCAGCCGTCGCAAAGGCCGTCGCTGAAATCGTGGCCGTAGGTGCCGTCGGCGGCCTTGCAAATCGCTTTGCCGCAAACGTCGCAGGTGCCGTCCGCGCCGTCAACATAGGTTTCATACTGGATATAGTCATATTCTATGACGACGGTTTTCGGCGTCACGCCGTCTTCTTCATAGATCGTGTTGCCGTTTTCGTCCACCTGCGTATAGGTATAGGTGCCCTTGGCGTCGGTACCGACCCAGACGCCCTCGCTGTTGTAATATTTGCCTTCCGGATCCGGGTGCTTGTCGGCGATATCATCCTCGGTATACCGCTTCACCTTGCCGTCGGTGCAGCCGTTGAGACAATAGCCGCAGTCGTCGCAGATCAGGTCATGGTTTTCATCCTTGAACGAACCAAAGCCGCTGGCACCGAAAATCACTTCGGCGTGGCCGGTTTCATCCGTGACAATCGCAGTTGTACCGATGGCACTGCTCATCATCGTGGTTGCCGCGGCCTTCAGCGCGTCGTCGGAAAAGGCAGCCCATGTGCTGTCGGCATTTTTCGGCGCTTTGAACAGCCCGCGCTTTGCGATCGTCTCTTCGCTGACCAGCACCAGCTTGCCGCTGTCATCAATGGCATAGGTGCTTTTCACATTGCCGACCGTGATCTCCGCCTTCAGCAAAGCACCCTGCTGCGGTTCAGCGTCGTCAACAGGTTCTGCGTCGTCAACCGGTTCGGCAGCTTCCGTCGTTTCCACCTGTGCCGCCTGCCATTGTTCGGCAAACACCGATACCGGCAGGACCGACAGCATCATCAGCAAACTGAGCAGAATACTGAGCGGTTTTTGAATGGTTTTTTTCATAAGGGGACCTCCTGTTCCGCGCCGATTGACGGACGCTGAAAAAACTGTATTTTATAGTATAGCAGATTCATGTGACAAAAGTGTTACAAAACCGGACTTTTTTTCTTTGAGATAACAAAGAATCGGGGTGAATCTGCAATGCCGGGCATAGAAAGCCGTTCTGACAGAAGAACAGGACGGCAGGCGGTGTGCCTGTCGTCCTATTTTGTGTTCAGAACAGCCTCG